>Ga0206971_10197_pt1 | contig 21512 bp, 6 predicted proteins | sample Alteio_BWOrgHeat_85_FD_152917 | JGI IMG/M metagenome (GOLD analysis project Ga0206971, IMG submission 152917) | Enriched cells from forest soil in Barre Woods Harvard Forest LTER site, Petersham, Massachusetts, United States -... | ecosystem: Environmental > Terrestrial > Soil > Temperate forest >...
GTTGACGTTTATCAAAATGGAAAGGCGGTATCGGTTAGCCACAGGGCAATCCTGAAAGAGAAGTTTGTAGCTACCGTGTTTGCACTTGACGTCAAGGAGAATGAAACAACAACTATCTATAAATACGCCGCCAATGTTTCATCGCAAAATTATAAACCGACTGAACTTTTAGAAGCCTGCAAAAAGGTGATCGCAAAAGTTTCGGCAAAAGGTTTCGATGCGATGCTTGTAGAACAAGCTGCGGCCTGGCATGGTAAATGGAACGAAAGTGATATCGTGATCGAAGGAGATGTAAAAGCACAGCAAGGCATCCGTTTCAATATTTTTCAGCTATCGCAAACCTACAGTGGGAAAGACGCTCGACTAAATATCGGCCCTAAGGGTTTTACCGGCGAAAAATACGGTGGTTCAACCTATTGGGATACCGAAGCTTACTGTGTGCCGTTTTACCTCGGCACCGCTGCGCCCGAGGTTACCAAAAACCTGTTGATCTACCGTTATAAGCAATTAGGCAAGGCTATTGAAAATGCCGAAAAATTGGGCTTTGACAAAGGCGCGGCTTTATACCCAATGGTAACCATGAATGGTGAGGAATGCCATAACGAATGGGAGATAACCTTTGAGGAGATACACCGAAACGGTGCCATTGCCTATGCAATTTTTAACTATATCCGTTACACCGGCGACAGCGATTATTTAAATGATTACGGATTGGAAGTGCTGATCGGGATTGCGCGCTTTTGGAAACAACGGGTTAACTGGAGCGCGCAAAAAAAACAGTATGTAATGCTTGGCGTTACCGGACCTAACGAGTACGAGAACAATGTAAATAATAACTGGTATACCAGCACATTGGCTACCTGGTGTATGGGTTATACGATGGAGGCCATAGCCTATGTTGAAAAGCACGATGCAGCGAATTATGCAACACTTACCAAAGCAATCAACTTTGACGAGGCCGAAGAAACCAAACAATGGCGGCACATCATCGATCATATGTATTATGGCGAGGATAAAGAGCTGGGCATATTTTTGCAGCAGGATAACTTTTTGGATAAAGAGATCATCCACGTTAAAGATTTGCCAGCTGCCGACAGGCCGTTAAATCAAAAATGGAGTTGGGATAGGATATTGCGGTCGTGCTTTATTAAACAGGCTGATGTGTTGCAGGGGATATACTTTTTTAGCGATCAATATGATTTGGAAACCTTGCGCCGTAACTATAATTTTTACGAGCCCTTAACGGTACACGAGAGCTCGCTATCGCCTTGTATACACGCTATATTAGCGTCTAAGCTGGGGCTGGAGCAGGATGCCTATAACTTTTACCTGCGTACCTCAAGGCTCGACCTGGACGATTATAATAACGATACCGAAGATGGCTGCCATATTACCTCAATGGCTGGTACCTGGATGAGCGTTGTTGAAGGATTCGCGGGTATGCAGGTCATCAATGATCAGCTAAGTTTCAACCCGTTTTTGCCTGCCCAATGGCAGTCATACTCATTTAGTATCCGGTTTAGAGGTGTACTGATCAATATTAAAGTTAATGGGCAAGGGGTGCATTTAAGCAATATGTCTGCCACAGCAGTAACTATAAATGTTTGTGGTGAACCTCATCAGTTAAAACCCGGCGAAAGCATTATCGTTAAATTCCCGATAAAAAATTGATAGGGTAGGCGAGAAGCGAGTGGTATTAAAACAAAAGCCCCGGTAAATTACCGGGGCTTTTGTTTTTTAATTAACTGATGATTATAAAAGTTTTGAAACAAGGCTTTTGCCAAAACGGTAGCTTAAAGTAATCTCTTGAGTAGTGTTGTTGATACCGCCCAAAGCATATTGGCCAACGCTAAATTGGTAGCTGTAACCAAACTGGATGTTGTTGTTAACAAATATTGATACGATGCCAGCAAGCGCGTCATCAGCCTGGTGATAATTAACACCCAGGCCAACTACATTTTTAACATATAGTGTACCCGATACATCATAAGTTAAACGCAGATTGGTACCGGCATAATCAAGCAGGAAAGCAGGTTTTATTTTAAAATCATCACCCAATGGTTTTAAATATGCGGCGGTTAAATAATAGGTGTTCATGTAGTAATCGTTTTGAGCTGCTGTTTGGCCTATGCTGCTCAAGGTTAAACGCGGTAGCGATACGCCAACGTAATAGTTACTGCCCGATAACATAGCACTTAGGCCGATATTGGTTTGGGTCTCATTAATGTCGCTGCTACCAAATAGTGGGTCGGTAGGGGCTAATTGTGATGAGGTAACTTTATGCGTCCTAAAACCGGCATTAATACCTGCTGATAAAAAGGTATTGCTTGATAACTGGATCTTTTTGGCAAAAAAAGCGTTGATCTCGGTCAGGTTTTCGGCTCCAAACTTGTCGTTCAAAACAAGCAGCCCGGCTGTGCTTCCGATACTGGCAAGCGGAACGCTACCATTAAATAAAAATGTGTTAGGAGCGCCATCTATCCCGATAAACTGTTTGCGGCCAACCACGTTGATATTGGCAGCCGGATCTAACGTGGAATAAGCAGCGTTAATGGGCGTTAAATTGTTCATGTACTGGGTAAACGTAAAGGGCTGTTGTGCCGATGCCTTATTGCACCAAACCTGCATTGCCAACACAATTAACGATAGTATGTATAAATGTTTTTTCATGTTACTATTTTTTAATTTGATTTAGAAACCCATGTGGAACATTGTGCTTTCCACATGGGGATCGTTTTGGTTTTTATCTGATCTGGTTGCTTATCAATTATATTTCAAAAGGAAATAACCGGTTATGTGATTTTTAGCACCGCCAATGCTGTAGTCTACCAGGTAGAAATAAGTACCGGCAGGTAACTGCTGGTGACTGCTATGGCTTGACTTGCCGGTGAATATCACGCTCTTGTTATCATAGTTATCAGCTTCGAATACAACATCGCCGTTGCGATTAATGATCTTCACGTGGTTACCAGGATAGTTTTGCAAGCCTTCGATGTATAAGAAATCATTTATACCATCGCCATTTGGAGATACCGCCTGATCAACTTTAACATCCTGACCCGTCGGATCAGTCACCTGAACAGTAAGTACCACATTTGGAGCTGCAGCATAGCTGGCGTTGCCTGCTTGCGAGAAGGTCACTTGCGTAGTACCTACATGCAATGGCTGCAAAGTATTACCCACTACTTTAACCAGGGTCGCATCGGCTGAGGTTATAGTTACCGGTAAGCCTGATGACGCAACCGCGTTTGGCGAGTAATTAGCAGAGCCCCTTAGTAAACCAGGGATATTGGCAACCGTGATGGTTTGCGTACCCGCACTTACTGTGAGAACTTTTGAAAGTGTGCCCGTTCCGACATAATTACCTGATGTTGCGGTAAGTGTGGCCGTTATGGTTGCTGTACCTACACCTATAATATGCACCTGCCCGTTAACAATGGTAGCCACTGCAGGGTTGCTGCTGGTGTAAACTATAGGGTCGCCGGTGCTGCGTGCAAGCGGATCAAAATCCGGATCGGTAGTTAACTTACTGATGGTAGATATACCCGTCCAGGTCAACGTTTGTACTGCTGGTACAATGGTTAATGTACCGGTGCCATAAGTAAAGGTATACAAGGTTGATACTGCGCCGGCTGCGGTTAATTTGTAAGTACCGGCAGGGATGCTACCAAACGAACCGTTAATGCCGGGTTTACCGTTAAACGATGCAGGCAGAACTACACTCACAACAGGTTGTGTAGTAAACTTGGTGCTATCGTCTAAAGGTACAGTACCACTTGCGCTCTTAAATCCATCATAAATTAATGGGAATGGGATTAACGGAGAACCATACGGAACTGTTACGTTTTTAGGTGTAATAGTTAAAGGTGCCTGCGTTACTGTTAAGGTGGCGGTAGTAGCAGCGGCAGGGGTAGTTATTACGTCGCCGGCCTGATTTGCGGTAAGTACGGTGGTGCCCGGTGCAACTATATGTACAAGGGTGTTTATTAAGCCACCGCTGTTCACAACGGTAGCTGTCGCAGTAGTAGCGCTTGAGTAAGTTACAACGTAACCCGAGCCAAATGTTGAAACTGCCGGGCTAAAGTCAGGATCACCATAAGCTTTGGTGAGCGGGTTGGTAAATAAAATACCCTGGGTTACAGTTAATGTTTGTAACGCGGTTTGTGTAGGTATTGTCCCGGTGCCTGCCTGTATTGCCGTAATAATAGCTGTATTGGTGGTCAGGTTGGATGTTGGGATATTAAAGTGTAATTTGTTATTAACTATACTTACCAGGGCAGGGTTACTGCTGGTGTAAGTAATTGGCACAGCGGTCAAGGTGCTTGTTGCTCCAGGATCCTGGTCAGTTAACGTGAACGCTAACGAACGTGTTGCTGCAAAAGTAAGGGTTGGTGGTGTAACCGTCAATGCTTGAGCAACGCTCGTCGGAGCGCCTGAGTTGCCTACTGCGGCTTGCGATGCGATGATAGTAGCCTGGCCCAGGCCGATAAAATGCAGGTTGCCATTTACAATAGTAACCACGGCAGGATTACTGCTTGTATAGGTTATTGGTGCTGTGGTTAAGGTACTCGTAGCTCCAGGGAACAGATCAGCATTTTGGAAAGCTACTGACTTGGTAGCAACTAAGCTGATTACCGGTGCAACAACCTCCATATTCTGGCTTACATCAGGCACAAACACATTGCCCAATGATGCGGTGATGGTAACTGAACCAAGGCCAACAAAGTGGATGTTACCATTAACTATAGTGGCAACCGTTGGATCGCTGCTGGTGTAAGTTATAGGCGTGGCGATATTGCTCGAATTAACAACGGTTACCGTACTTGTAGCGCCCGGTGGCAAATCAACCGTGCTGAATTTTTGAACACCTAAAGGCGGGAATATAATGCTGCCTGGGGTTACCGTTAACACGGTTGAAACATCAGCAGGCAATTGTCCGGGGATACCGGTAAGCCCGCCACCTGCGGTAGCAGTTATGATGGTGGTGTTAGGGCTTGGGTAGGATACTACACCGTTAATAACGTTTGGCGGAGTCATGTGCACATTGCCATTAACAATAGTTGCTACAAGCGGGTTGCTGCTTGTATAACTTAAAGCAGCGCCGTTTGAACTGGTAGCAGCCGGAGTGATATCACCATTATTGCTGTACTGCCTTGTACCAAGTGCAGGGAAAGTAATTACCGGGGTAGTTACCTGCGCCAAATTAGTAACAAGTAGTGTAGCAGTTACCGGAACGGGAGCATAATTAGCTGTTGTTTGTTGTGTACCGGTAATAGTGGCTGTACCCATACCCGCATAATGCAACGTAGTACCAGAAATAGTAGCCACATTAGGGTCGCTACTGGTGTAGGTAATACCAGGACTTGATAACGTAGTAGCCCATGCCAGTGTTGCATCAGGTGTACCGATAACTACCGTTCCGGGAGCTACCGGCGTTATGGTTGCAGGCGTTACCGTTAAAACCGAAGTAGCGCTTAACGGAGCACCGCCGCCAAGGTAATTAGCCTGGCTTGCCGTAATAACACAGCTGCCTATGCCTACATAGTGGAGTTGGTTATTCACTATGGTTGCTACGGTAGGATCACTGCTTGTAAAAGTTATAGGTGCAGTTTGATTTAAAGTGCTGGTAACTAAAGGTAAAATTGCAAAGTCGGTTGAACTGTAAGCTTTTGAACCAAGTGCCGTAAACGTTAATGTTGGTGCGCTAACCGTTAGTGTTTGGGCAACATCAGGTGGGGCAGGATAGCCTGCTGCTATAGCGGCAGCCTGCTGGCTGGCAACAATAGTAGTAGTACCTAACCCGGTGTAATGGATATTGCCGTTCACAATAGTAGCTACATTAGGGTCGTTGCTGGTAAAGCTAATTGGCAACGTTGACAATGTACTTGTTGCTACCGGGGTAAAGTCGGTTACAGCAAAAGCTTTTGCGCCGGGTGCTGTGAACGTAATTGTTGGGGCCGTAACATTTGTAGTTAACGACACATCTGCAGGCAACGTAGCAGTACCTGTAGCGCCACCACCTTGCGAGGCTTTAATGGTAACGTTGCCTATGCCGCCAGTGAAATGGATGTTATTATTTACGATAGTAGCAACCGACCCAAGTGGTACATCACCGCTGCTTGTGTAGGTAATAGGAGTACTGGTAACCGTACTTGTAGCGCCTGGTGCCAGGTCAACCGATTGTATTTGTTTAGTTGCTGGCAACTGCGCTGTGGTAAAGGTAATAGTTGGTGCAATAACCGTTAATGGAAGCGTTACGTCCGGTGGCAATATAGCTGTGCCTGCTACGCCGCCACCTTGCGATGCGGTAATATTTGTTGTACCTGTGGCCACAAAGTGGATATTTCCGTTAACAATAGTGGCCACTGCTGTATTACTGCTGGTATAAGTAATAGGTGCGTTGGCATAAGTACTGGTTGCACCCGGTGCCAAATCGGCTGTGGACAATGCTTTTGAACCAAGAGCTGCGAAAGTAATTGCCGGGCCACCTGTTACGGTTATTGTTTGTGTAACGTCGGCTGGTAGTGTGCCTGTAGCCGGAGCTACTGTGCCTGCCGGGCTGCCTTGTTGAGTAGCTTCGATAGTGGTGGTACCAGCTTTAAGGAAGTGTATCTGGCCATTAACAATAGTTGCCACGGCTGTGTTGCTGCTGGTATAAGTGATCGGCGTACCCGCGATCGAACTGGTTGCACCAGGGTTGAGATCGGTGTTTGTATAAGCCACGTTATTTGGAGCACCGGTACCCAGGGTAGGGAAGGTAATTGCCGGGGCTGTAACCGTTAATGTTTGCGTAAGCGTTTGAGTGCTTATTGCGGTAATTGTTGTCGTATTATTAGGTGCTGCAGGTGTATTAGGAGTATAATGAATAAAGCCTCCACCCCCTGTTACTGTGGTGGAAAAACCCGAACCTGTCCCACCACCAATATTGGCCGTTGGGATAGTTACTACGGCACCTACCGGCGGAAGATTACCCGCACTACTTGCAGGAGCTACTGTAAGTGATGTTACAATCCCTCCCGCCACGATAACTGTTGCTGTTCCGGTAATAGGAGCAGGAAGAACAACACCATGGAAGGTGTATATAAGCGGCACGTTGGTATAAGTACCGTTAACATAGCCATTACCGCCGGTATACGGCGTGCTAAGGCTTGCATAATAATTAATGGTGGCTACGGCTGGGTTACTGCTCGTATAGGTAACGGGAGAGAGAACCGAAATAGGGCTGGTTGCACCGGGGTTAAGGTCTACATTGCTATACGCTTTGGTGCCCAAAGCCGGGAATGTAGTAACGGCCTGAACTACGGTATAGGTTTGTTTTGCGTCGGCCGGCAAAGCAGTAGTATTGGCAACAGTTACGGTAAAGCCAGTGCCCGTTCCGCCAATGCTTGCCGCAGTCGCACTTAAAATATCGCCTATCAGGTAACCTGAGCCACCCGAGGTGATAGTTGCTGAACTAACTGAACCATTAGCTGTAGTGATGGTAGCAGTAGCGCCGGTGCCGGTACCACCCGTAAGCGGCACATTGGTGTAGACGTTTGATGTATAGGCTGAGCCTTTAACTATAGTACCTAATGATGTGATAAAGCCTGATAAGCCTGTAACACCGCCACCTTGCGTTGCGGTAATAGTTGACGTACCAATGCCAACCATGTGTATGTTTCCGTTAACTAAAACATTGCCGCTGATAATGGTTGCTACCGCCGTGTTTGAGCTGGTATAGGTAATCGGGATACCGGCTACTGTGCTGGTTGCAACAGGTACGATATCGGTAGTGTTGGTGCTAACCACCGTTGGTAAAGCCTGGAAAGTGATTAACGGCGCTGTTACCGTTAGCGTACGGGTAACATCCGGAGGTAAAAGCGGTGTACCCGTAGCGCCGCCACCTTGCGATGCCGTGATAATAGCGGTGCCCGGTGCGACGGTGTGAATGTTGCCGCCAACAATGGTTGCTACTGCAGTGTTACTGCTTGAATAAGTTACCGGTACATTGGCAAGCGTGCTGGTTGCACCCACCACAATATCTGTGCTACTTAACACCCGCGATTGTAAAGCCGGGAAATTGATACTGTATGGCAATACAGTAAATGATTGCGATGCGTCGGCCGGTAATACCGCGGTACCCGTAGCGCCACCGCCTTGTGATGCAGTAACCGTAATGGTATTATTTGGTGCTGCGGGTGAGCCAACTAAGTGTATGGCACCTCCAACTGACGAAACAGTGGCAAAAAAGCCTGTGCCTGGCCCACCGCCAATAAGCGTTGTTGCGCAGGTTAAAACATCGCCTACTTTATAGCCTGTACCACCGCTTATGATGGTTACCGAAGCTACTGAGTTGCCAATAACAACGATCTGCGCAGTTGCGCCACTGCCTGAGCCACCTGTTAATGGTACCGGCGAATAGGTGCCGATGACGTAGTTACCACCATTGTTAAATGAATTAACAGGAGTAAATGATGTGATGCTGTTTGTAAGTATAGTGGCAACACTTGGGCCTGTTGCAGTTGGCGTTATTGTATAAGTAATAGGTGTATTGGTTAATGTACTTGTAACACCAGGGTTTATATCGGTTGCTGTAAGCAATGTATTTGCCAAAGGTGGGAAAGTTATCACTGGTGGAGTTACAGTTAACGCCTGTACAACATCCGCCGGAAGGCTGGCCGTACCGGTAGCACCACCACCTTGTGTAGCTGTAATATTGGTTGTGCCACTGCCTGTAAGGTGTATAAAACTGTTGATACTGGTTACGGTAATGCTGAAACCTGATGGTGCAGTTGAACTGCCTACTGGTGTACCTCCAACACTGGCAGGGTTTACAGATAGAATATCGCCAACAGCATAACCAGACCCGGCGGTAGTAATATTTACTCCTACTATGCCATATACCGATGATACTAATACATTACTAATAAAATTTTGACTCACTACATCAATGGTAATGGTAGCTAAAGCGCCAGTACCCGTACCACCAGTTAATGGTACGTTGGCGTATATGCCCGGAACGTAGCCTGTGCCCCTGACTAAGCTGTTAAAGCCATTTATACCATTATTGGTTACTGCAGCAACGGCAGTGTTGCTGCTGCTGTAATTAATTGGCACGTTAGTAATAGTGCTGATAGCCCCAGGGTTAACATCGCTGCTACCGTAAGGGCGTGAGCTTATTGCTGCAAATGTAAGCACAGGCGCAGTTACAGTTAGTAACTGTGACGCGCTTTGCGGCAATACAACAGATCCTAAGGTTGCACCCGCGGGGCCGTTTTGCGAGGCCGTAATGGTTGTAGTACCAGCACCAACAAAGTGAATATAATCATTTACGATAGTAGCAACTGCGGGGTTACTGCTGGTGTAAGTAACAGGCAAGCTCGCGCTAACCGCGCTCACTACAAGGCCAAACCCAGAACCTGTACCACCTAAGTTTGTATTGGCTGTTGTTAAAGCGTTACCAACCCCATATGATGCGCCGGCGTTTGTGATCTGCACCGATGTAACTACACCACCCAAAACAGTTATATTTGCTGTAGCACCGGTGCCGGTTCCGCCTGTTAAAGGTACGGCATAGTAAACGCCATTGGTATAACCAGTGCCTGCCGTTAATGTCACGGTAGCAATACTATTACTGCTTAAATAAGCGCCTGTAGCACCAGGGTTTAAATCGGTGCTTGTAAATACTTTGGTGCCCAACGGAGGGAAAGTGATAGCAGGTGCAGTTAACGTTAACACTTGCGAAACATCGGCAGCTATTGCCGTTGTGTTTGTTATAGTAGCAGTGAAGCCCGAGCCTGTACCGCCAACACTGGTTGCAGCACAGCTTAAAACATCGCCAATGGTATAGCCGGAGCCGCCGTTGGTAACGTTTACCCCGCTAATGATCCCACCTGAAACAATAACAGTAGCCAATGCGCCTGTGCCGGTACCGCCGGTAAGCGGAACAGAAAAGTAGGTACCGTTGGTATAACCGGTGCCTCTAACTAAATAAGCAATACTGTTTACATAGCCCGATGGTACGCCGTTTACACCACCGCCTTGTGTGGCGGTAATTACCGACGTATTGTTAGGTGCGGCCGGTACGTTGCGGTTAAAGCGTAAGACACTGCTCGATATACCGGTAACTATAAACTGGAAGTTAGTACCGTTTCCTATAGTGCCGGGGGCGGCTGTTAAAATGTCGCCTATCGCGTAAGCTGTAGGTGCGTTAACGGTTAACGATGCAACCGCGCCGCTGGTAACAGTTATTGTTGTTGCCGTTGCGCCGGTGCCGGTACCGCCAACAAGCGGTACGGAAAGGTAAGTTGCACTGGCATACCCGCTACCGCCAATGATTGTACCGGTTATAACATTGTTAACCGTTGCAACGGCCGGATTACTGCTGGTAAGATAAACAGGATATGCGGTGTTATTTGATGTTGCACCGGGAGCAAAATCTGCCGATGTAAATGATTTTGTTCCGATAGTTGGGAACGTAATTGCAGGCGGTGTTACCACCATAACGTTGGGTACATCGGGTGGGAGCGATACGCTACCACCCGGGCCACCGCCCTGGCTGGCAACTATGGTGGTTTGGTTATTTGGCGCAGCTGGTACGCCCACATAATGCACGTTACCGCTAACCGATAAAACCTGTACGCTAAAACCAGATCCGGTGCCGCCTATGTTGGCCGGCGCTGCTGATAAGATATCACCTGCTACGTAGCCCGAGCCAATGGCTACCGGTATGGTTACTGTGCTAATTACCCCGTTAGCAACTACAATGGTTGCTAATGCACCGCTGCCACTGCCACCTGTTAACGGTACGTTAGTGTAAGTACCATTGATATAACCGGCGCCTACGTTAGGTACACCAAGTGTAAGCGTATTGGTAATGATAGCAACAGCAGGGTTACTGCTGGTATAAGTTATAGGGCTGGTTGTTACCGGCGAAGTTGCAAGCGCGGTAATATCCGTATTTGAAAATGTTTTGGTGCCTAAAGCTGCAAAAGTCATTGCAGGTATTGTAGGTGCCGTAATGGCGAAGGTTGTGGTAACATCGGCAGGTGGCGGGTAACCGGCTGCAATGGCTGCCGCCGATTGCGACGCGTTAAGCGTAACCGTACCTGTAAGACCTGTTAAATGCACGTTACCATTAACAATCGTAGCTAAACTTGCGCTGGCCGCTGCAACAGTAACCGTTACCGGGATGTTAGCCAATGTAGCGCTTGTTGCTACAAAAAAATCGGGGCTGTTAGTCAATTTTGCACTTGGCGCGGTGATACTTATTGTTGGCGCAGTTATCGTTAATGTTTGCGAAACATCAGCCGGTAGTAAGCCCGGGATGCCCGCTGGAACACCACCCTGATCGGCCGTAATAATTACGGTATTGTTAGGCGCAACCGGTGTTGCGGCTAATTGGTTAATATGTATATTGTTATTAACAATGGTTGCCAGGCCGGCGGTGCCGCCTGTAATGCTAAAAGTAATTGGGGCACCGGATGTTGATGTTGTAGTAGCCGTTAGCGGAATATCAACATTGGTGTATGCTTTGCTACCCGGCGATGTAAAGTTAAGTGCAGGGCTTGCCGCGGCAGCAGCGGCTGCGGTAATAACCATTGACGAGTTTGTGGCTGTAACGGTTCCTGTACCGCTTAGGCCTGTTAACGAGTAAGTAGGGTACGTTAAAGTAGCAAGTATTGAATTGCTAGCCTGAACCGTTAAAAGGTGAACCTTATTATTTACAATACTAAACGATGTATTGTTTGGTGCCGCAGTTGAATTGGTATAAGTAATGGTTGACACCCATGCGCCCACTGTGGCACCCGGATCGAAATCAGCGGTACCGAGGGGCTTGTTACCAATGGTATTCGAAAAAACAAGAGCAGCCGGAGCACCTATAGTATAGGTAGCGTTAACCGGTGTTGCGTCCGGAAATTTACCGTTGCCGGGTTGTGTTGCCTGTATAGTTACCACACCGGTGCCAAGCATGTGTAAACGGTTGTTTACTATTGTAGCTGCGGCACCCGAGGTTATCGTATATATAATAGGATTGTTAGGCGCTATAGCAGCAGTATAATTAGTGCTGGTTGCTGGTAACGCAAAGTCGGCGGTTTGCAAGGCAGGTGTCGCATTTGGGAAAGTTGCGATAACTGCCTGTGCACCCACGTTAACCGTAAGGTTTTGGGTAACAGGGGTTGCTGCGTTAAACCTTACGCCATCACCCGCCTGCGATGCTGTTATAACAGCTGTACCAGGGCCAATCAGGTGAATTTTGTAAGCGCCAGCGGTACCAACTATAGTTGCCACATTAGTGTTGCTGCTCGAAAAGCTAACTGCTAATCCAGAGGTTGACGTTGCGACAAGCGTGATATCGGCAGCGCCAAATGTTTGTGTAGTAGTAAACGGCGTAAACGTGATGGTTTGCGACGCAGGGGGTGCAAACAGTTTGTTACTTGGTAAAGTTGTAGAATTTGCCTTAACTGACTGATTTTGCGATAAACCTATTACAATCAGGAAAATGAATAAGTAAATTTTTTTCATATTGGTTTATTTAGTTTAATTGGCTATGCTAATTTTTGCATCCGGCTATCAGCAAATCGCTTTGTGATAGCAGTTTTATTGGTTTATACTGTTTTTTGTACGTTGTTAAACAATTACAGACGGTAATAATTCAAGTTCTTACGGGTAAGAATATAAATCAGATTGCCTGCGTGCTTCGTATTGTAAATGTATCTGTTGTTACAGAGGTTAATAATTGTAGCTACGAACGTATGATATTATATTCAATATGCCATCCTGTAGTGTCATGCTTACAGTTAATTTTTTGCTTTAAAAAACGTATTTACAATTAACTGCCGTGCTTTTTTTTGTATATCGTCAAATATATCCACGAGTTTTTAGAAATTTTAATATCGGAATTAGTCAAAAATTGCTTTTCTGCTATTTTTTCGCTATTTTGAATATAAGTTCAAAATCCGCCATTTCTAATAAGTAAAATTATTTAATTTTATCGAAAAGCCAAAGCGTCACCAGAAATTTAGTCGTTTGATTATATAAATTTCAATAACTCAAACACTTGAATTATAATTTGCATATTGCCATCCCAAAACCAAATTAGCGCATGGCTGCAGACTTAGACGGACTAAAAACAAAGCTGTATGCGCTTTGCCTGGGTTACGTTAATCAACGTATGGATACCGCCAGGCAGGCTCTGCTATCGGCGCAGCAATCAGCAGGCGAAGAGACCAAGAGCAGCGCCGGTGACAAATACGAAACTGGCCGCGAAATGATGCAGCAGGAAACCAACCGCAATATGGCGCAACTCACCGAGGCCAACAAACTGCTGGCTGCGCTTAACCAGATCAGCATTAATAACGCCCGGCATGATACCGTGCACCCCGGTAGCCTGGTTTTTACCGATAACGGAATCTTTTACATAGCTATTAGTGCCGGTGTATTAAAATACGACGGTGAAACTTACTTTGCGGTATCTCTGGCGTCGCCCATAGGCCAGCAACTTAAAGGGAAAAAGGCTGGCCAGGCGGTTAGTATTAATAACAAAACGTACCTGATCAAAAGCATCGCCTAAGCAGGGTATGTTAAGATTGTTTAATATTTAGCCAATGCGGTATTACTATTTGTACGCGACAAATTGAGTTAAACCTTTAGCTTTGTTTTATCTAACCAATAAAACCATGTTCATAAAATTACCATCGCGCAAAGCAGTTTGCCTGCTTATTGCTGCATTGCCCTTGTTCAATATTACGCTTAAGGCGCAAAATGGCATAACTGAAGTTACCGCAGCTATACTAACACCAAAGGCGGGTCCCGAACCCCATATTAACGGTCCGACGGTGTTCGGCGTGCGGCCCGGCCACCCCGTGCTATTTACCATACCTGCATCGGGCGATAAGCCAATTAAATTTTCGGCGGATAAATTGCCAAAGGGCGTAAAGCTTGATGGCGCAACGGGGCGGCTGTCGGGCTCGGTGGATCGTGCCGGAACATATCAGATAATGATACATGCAAAAAACGCTGTCGGCAAAGCAGACAGGCCGCTTAAAATTATTGTGGGTGAAAGTATATGTCTTACCCCGCCCATGGGATGGAACAGTTGGAATATTTATGCGGGTAAGGTAACGCAGGAATTGTTGCTGGCCAATGCCCAGGCTATGGTAAGCTCCGGATTGATCGATCACGGTTGGACCTACATGAATATTGATGATGTATGGCAAGGCAAACGCGGCGGCGAGTTTAACGCCATCCAACCGAATCCTGAAACTTTCCCTAATATGCAAAAGGCGAGCGATCAGATACACGCCATGGGGTTAAAAATGGGTATATATTCAACGCCATGGGTGCAGTCGTACGGCGGGCATGTTGGCGGCTCTGCTGAAAACCCCGAAGGTTCTTTCGAAAAAACAAAAGAAAACGTAGCCCGCAATAAAAAACTGCTTCCTTTTGCCATAGGTAAATATATGTTTGTTGACCAGGACGTAAAGCAATGGGCCAAATGGAATGTAGATTATTTAAAGTACGATTGGAACCCCATTGAGCTGCCCGAAACCAAACAAATGTTTGATGCTTTGCGTGCCAGCGGCCGCGATGTAGTTTATAGCCTGTCAAACAGTACGCCTTTTGCATCCATAGCCGAGCTTTCCAAAGTATCAAACGCATGGCGCACCGGCGGTGATATCAACGATAGCTGGCGAAGTTTAAAGCCGCGGTTGTTTTCGCAGGACAAATGGGCGCCATACGGTGGGCCCGGACATTGGAACGACCCCGATATGATGGTGGTTGGTGTTGTTGGCTGGGGCAAAAACTATCACCCTACTAACTTAACTCCCGATGAGCAGTACACCCACATGAGCGCCTGGTGTTTAATGTCGGTACCGTTGTTGTTAGGTTGCGACCTGACCAAGCTGGATGCTTTTACCCTGAGTCTTTTAACTAATGATGAAGTGATAGCGGTTAACCAGGATGCACTGGGCCAACAAGCAACGGTAATATCAATGCAGGGTGATGCCGGCGTAATGGCGAAAGACATGGAAGACGGGAGTAAGGCGGTAGGCTTATTTAACCCCGGCGACGGTGGTACCAAACAGGTGCTTTTAAACTGGGCCGATTTGAAGATAAGTGGCAAATATATAGTGCGCGACTTGTGGCGACAAAAAGACCTGGGCGTTTTTGAGGGGCAGTTTAAGGCCGATGTAGCCCAACATGGCGTGATATTGGTAAGTTTAAGAAAAGTAAAATAAATAAATTATACCGATTGGTTTATTTTGATTATTAAACACGAAATTTAAACAGGTAAATTTTTGCTTAGAATAATATATTTGCAATAAAATGTAGAAAAAATTAAAATTTAGGTAAAAATTTAATTTTATTATTAAAACAATTGCAATTTAAAATGCTATGCGTACATTTGTATTGTAATTAAAGCAAGGCGCTGGTTCGGCAGCAAATTCAGAAAGGTTCGATTCCTCCCTTGCAGCTCTTCTCATAATTTAGGTTTATAATTGGTTAGAAAGAGTTCCTGCCCATCAGGAACTCTTCTTGTTTTTATACATTTTTAAATAACAGGCAATACTCAAATCATCTATCTATAACTTTTTTTGTATTTATCCGATTACAAATTGTAATTGTTGGTTAACTTTACTACATTTAAATTTTACTATCTGTTAACTGATGATCAACAAGTATACCGGGCGGCCTTTGGTTGCAATATTGTTATGTACTGTATTTTGGCAAACTTCGGCCGCACAATCAATCGTTCCCGATACCACTTATTATGCATCAGCACTTAAAAACAATCAACAACTTTACAACTCGGGTATTGGTTATCAGTCGCGCCTGGTAAATGGGCGACAGTACTTTTATTATGAACGGTTGTATACGGGGGATGCTTATTATATGGGTTACGAGTGGCGCCCTGCTGATATTGACTATGATGGCGTTATCTATAATAATGTACAGATGCTATATGATGTGTATAAAGATATCGTGGTAGTCCAATTGCCAAATAAAGAAGATAACTATAGCCTGTCGAGTGCAAAACTTTCGCGATTTACACTATTAGGTCACACTTTTATCCGGATCGACGCTGATACGGCCAATGTGGATTTTAAACCTGGATTTTACGACCTGTTGTACGCAGGCAAAACCCTCGCGTTGGCCAAAACCATTAAAACACTTCAAAACACCGGATCGCAGATCACAGACAAATCATTTGTGGAAGAAAAAAGTTACTTCTTAAAGTATAAGGGTATTTACTACGAGGTAGGAAGTGAAGGTGCAGCACTTAAGGTTTTTAAAAATAAAAAGAAAGAGTTGCAGCAATACATTAAAAGTAACGGTGTCAAATTCCGCCGTGACCCGGAGCAGGCCATTGTAAAAATAGCCGCCTACTATGACCACCTTACCGATCAAATATGAAACACCGTTACTTGCTCATTTTTTTACTAATAAGCTTAGGTGTTAAATCGTTTGCGCAAGATGGTAAAGACAAGCTGATTAGCGTAGCCTTTCAAGGCGTACGCATTGAGCAGTTTGTTAAAGAACTGGAAACGCGTACCGGGAACCACTTTTATTATGATCCGGCTAAGTTTGATAGCTTGCGGGTAACCATTGAGGTGGTGGATAAAACTTTGCCCGCATTGCTCGACGCTGCTTTTAACGGCACCGATTACCATTACGGTATTAACGGTAATCAAGTTTTTTTAACTAAAGGCCGCGCTGTTATTACCCGGCTTGCCCCCGGGTTTGCTGACGCTGATACCAGGTTTGCGCAAAACAATGCATCCCAGGTGCCGATTGATTACAACGACAGAACGATTAAAGTGCCCGAGGCTACTCTCGAAAATAAACTCTATGAAATTGGGGTAAAAGCCGGCCAGGTAACCGGCAAAGCTACCCTTGCAGGTTATGTTAAGGATATGAAAACCGGCGAGCCGGTTGTTGGCGCCTCTATATATATAGATAATTTGAAGGTTGGAACGGCTACCGATCAGTTTGGTTATTACTCATTAACCCTGCCAAAAGGCAAGCAGATTTTAAATGTCAAAGGTTTAGGCATGCGCGATACTAAACGCCAGGTTATGCTTTACAGCGATGGTAAGTTAAATATCGAGCTGCATGACCAGGTGTTGGCGCTTAAAGAAGTGATTATTAACTCTAAAAACGCGGGTAATGTGAGCAGCGTTGAGCTCGGTGTAAACAAGCTGGATATCAAAGCCATTAAACAGGTGCCAACGGTGTTTGGCGAGGCCGACATTTTACGCGTGGTGCTAACGTTGCCAGGTGTACAATCGGTTGGTGAGGCCAGTACAGGGTTTAATGTACGCGGTGGATCGGCCGATCAGAACCTTATTTTGCTTAATGACGCAACCATATATAACCCATCGCACTTTTTTGGTTTCTTCTCGGCGTTTAACCCCGATATTGTAAAAGATGTTGAGTTGTATAAAAGCACCATCCCCGAAAGGTTTGGCGGGCGTTTATCGTCGGTGCTTGATGTAACTAACCGCGAGGGGAACAAAAAGGTATTTACAGGCTCGGCAGGTATAGGTTTGATAACCAGTAGGTTAAATATTGAAGGCCCGATTGTTAAAGACAAAACCTCATTCATTTTTGGTGCGCGAACAACCTATTCCGACTGGCTCCTGCGATTACTGCCGCAGGCCTATAAAAATAGTTCGGCCAGTTTTTACGATCTTAACCTGGATATCGCCCATCAGGTAAACGAAAAAAATAGTATTTATTTAACAAGTTATTTGAGTAAAGATAGGTTTAGACTTAATAGCGATACCGCTTACAGCTATAGTAACAAAAATATATCGGTTAAGTGGAAACATAGTTTTAACAATAAGCTTTATAGTGTTTTAACAACAGGTATCGATCGTTATGAGTATAATATAGCCAGCAGCGCTAACCCAGTTACGGCATACCAGCTCACCTTTGATATCAATCAAACTAATCTTAAATACGATTTTACCTATTACGTTAACCCAAAACATACGGTTGATTTTGGTATAAGCTCCATTTACTACCAGTTGCATCCGGGAACTTTGATCCAAAACGATACTAAATCTCTGATAACACCAAAAACGGTAGATGCAGAGCAAGCGTTGGAGAGCGCTTTTTACGCGGGAGATAAATTTGATATCAGCCCCGAACTGACCTTGAGCTACGGTGTACGATTTTCGTTATATAACTACCTTGGCCCGCATTTGGTTAATGATTATGCTCCGGGTGTGCCTAAGACAGACAATACCCGTGTTGATAGCATTGCCTACCAGAGCGGCAAGTTTATTAAAACCTATAGCGGCCCGGAGATCAGGGTATCGGGCAGGTATAACCTTTCGGATAACCTGTCCATAAAAGCAGGGTATAATACGCTGCGGCAATATATCCACTTGCTGTCAAACACTACTGCAATAGCGCCAACCGACGTATGGAAACTTAGCGACCCTAATATCAGGCCCCAAACCGGTGATCAGGTTTCGTTGGGGTTATACAAAAACTTTAATGCAAATACCATCGAAACATCGGTGGAGATATATTACAAACGCTTAAACGATTACCTGGATTATAAAAGCGGTGCTGTATTGGTGCTAAACCAACACATTGAAACCGATGTTTTAAACACTCGTGGTAAAGCCTACGGTATTGAATTTTTAGTTAAAAAAGCAACCGGAAAACTTAACGGGTGGGTAAGCTACACTTACTCGCGCACCATGTTACAGCAAGATGACCCTAATGCCGGCGAATTAGTTAACAACGGCAATTATTACCCGGCAAATTATGATAAGCCGCACGATTTTAATTTTATTGGTAACTATCGGGTGTCGCACAGATTTAGCGTATCATTGAACGTAACGTACAGTACCGGAAGACCAATTACCCTGCCAATTGCTAAGTATTATTATGCGGGATCGGAGCGGGTGCTTTACAGTGACCGTAACGCGTACCGCATACCCGATTATTTTAGGACCGACTTTTCAATGAATATAGAGGGGAACCATAAAGTACACCAGTTAACACATAACTCGTGGACGGTAGGTGTTTATAATTTAACCGGCCAGCAAAACGCGTACTCAACTTATTTTGTGTCGCAAAACGGTATAATCAATGGGTACAAATTGTCAATTTTTGCCGTTCCAATACCGTTTGTTAATTATAATATTAGGTTTTAAAATGAGCAATAGATGCATATTGATCAATGTGATGTTATCGGTTCCGTTCATTTTTGTTGATTATATCCTGTGTGTCAGCAAAACATCGCAGGTGTTTTTGAAATAGTAGAATTTGATGAGCAAAAATTTAAAAATGAGTAAGCACCCTGCATTTTTTATCAAATCACTTGTAGTTATCACTTTTGTGATGTTGGGTGTTAATAGAACTGGCTATGCGCAAAATAATATAGCCCCAGCTTTTAGCAGCAATTATAATGGTGCGTTGCGCGAAAAGATTTTTGTACACACGGATAAAGCTTTTTATGTTTCGGGCGAGATCCTATGGTTTAAGGTTTACAATGTTGAAGCTACTTTACACATTCCGCTCGATATCAGTAAAATAGCCTACGCCGAGGTTTTAGACAATAATAATTTGCCTGTTTTGCAGGCTAAAATAGCGCTGACCAATGGCAGCGGTGGCGGCTCGCTGTATCTGCCTGTTAACATGGCATCGGGTAATTATAAAGTGCGGGCTTATACTGCCTGGATGAAAAACTTTAGCACTGATAATTACTTCGAAAAAAATATCACCATTGTAAACCCGCTGGTATCGCCGGACGTTGCTGTTGCCAGATCGGCCGATTATGATGCCCAGTTCTTTCCAGAGGGGGGTAATTTGATTAGCGGGATACCGGGTAAAGTTGCCTTTAGGGTAGTGGGCCAGGATGGCAAAGGAATCAACTTTAACGGTGCCGTTGTGGATAGTCATAATGATACGGTTGCCCGGTTTAAGCCGCTCAAATTTGGTATCGGCACATTTATGTTAACACCAACAGCCGGCAACAACTACCGCGCTGTGATTAAAATATCAGGCAGCAGTGCGGTTGTCAAAAACTTGCCCAAGGTTAGCCAAGAGGGCTATAACGTGCAGGTAAGCGGGGTAAATGCTGCTCAACTAACTGTAACTGTACACAACAATACCAATACCTCGGGTATGGTTTACTTGTTCACCCATTCAGGTGCCATTGTTGTAAACGATGCTGCGCAAGGTATCCCATTAATCAACGGCACCGCGGTATTTACTATTGATATGGCTAAACTTGGCGAGGGCATATCGCACCTCACGGTGTTTGACAGCAACAAACAGCCGGTTTGCGAAAGGCTGGTTTTTAAGCGCCCTACCCAAAAGCTTTTTGTTGATGCACGCAGTGATTTAAAGCAGTATGCACCGCGCAAAAAGGTGACGGTTAACATTACCGCAAAGGATGGTTCGGGCAAGCCGCAACTGACGGATATGTCATTATCTGTTTATCAAACGGATGCTTTGCAAACTGCCGACCCGGTCAATATGGTCAACTACTTGTGGTTAACTTCTGATTTGAAAGGGAATATTGAAAACCCGGAGTATTATTTCGCCAACAATACCGCCGAGGCGGATGAGGCATTAGATAACCTGATGCTTACGCAAGGCTGGAGCCGTTTTGTTTGGGACGATGTATTAAAACCAGCCCAGCCATCCTATAGGTTTTTACCTGAGGCTAATGGGCTGTTAGTTACCGGTAAGCTTATTAACAGTAAGACAGGAGCAGTTGCTGCGGATATACCTGCTTACATGGGTATTGTGGGTAAGCACGCCCAATTTTATACGTCAAAAAGCGACTCAGCGGGCAATATCCTGTTCAACACGCGCGACCTGAGTGGTACCGGCGAAGCTGTGTTTACCACCAACACCATGACCGATAGCATTTACCATATTGAGATACAAAATCCATTTTCAGAACGTTATTCGAAATATAAATTGCCCGACTGGCAGGTAAATAAAAGCCTGGCAGGTGCGCTGCTTAACCATAGCATGGCAATGCAGGTGCAAAATATTTATGCGGGCAATGCTATTAAACAATTTTATGTACCCCAGGTAGATAGCGCGAATTTTTACGGCAAGCCCGAAAAATCGTACAAACTTGACGATTATACCCGCTTTACCACCATGGAGGAAGTAATGCGCGAGTACGTCCGTGAAGTAGGGGTAAGCCATCAGCAAAAAAAGTTCCATGTAAGTATGCTAACCTATGATCGCGGGTATTTAGATAACAATCCGCTGGTTATATATGATGGTGTGCCCGTATTTGATATGGATAAGCTAATGGCTATCGACCCTTTAAAAGTTAATCGCCTTGATGCCATTAACCAACACTACTACCTTGGCCCTGTACAGCACGATGGTATTTTAAATCTAACCAGCTATAAAGGCGACCTGGTAGGTTATGATATTGACCCCCATGCCCTGGTGATGGATTTTGAAGGCGTGCAATATAAACGGCAGTTTTTTTCGCCTGTTTACCAAACAGATGACCAGATCAACGGCCGCAAAGCCGA
>Ga0206971_10198_pt1 | contig 21438 bp, 18 predicted proteins | sample Alteio_BWOrgHeat_85_FD_152917 | JGI IMG/M metagenome (GOLD analysis project Ga0206971, IMG submission 152917) | Enriched cells from forest soil in Barre Woods Harvard Forest LTER site, Petersham, Massachusetts, United States -... | ecosystem: Environmental > Terrestrial > Soil > Temperate forest >...
TCCGGGCCTGCTGTTCTTTTTTAGAATGATGTTGATGATGCCCTCGCCATTGGCTTCATATTTAGCCGGCGGATTGGGAATAACTTCAATACTTTCAATTGCGCTGGCCGGCATGGATTGCAAGATCTGGGTAATATCGCCATTTGCAATAATTGAATGCTTTCCATCAATAAGCAACTTAACACCGGTCGAGCCACGAAGGCTTACGTTGCCATTGCCATCAATTTGCAGGGTTGGCACATTTTGCAGCAAATCCGCCGCATTGCCACCTTTACTCACCAGGCTCTGGTTAACTGAAAATACTTTTTTGCCGTCGATATTTTGCAATTCCTCCTTTTTGGAAGCTACGACAACTTCTTTCAGCATGCTGTTGTTTGACGCGGTCATCAGCAGTGTGCCTACATTTAAGTTGCCGCTTGTAGGATTGACCAGTATATTTCCCTTCAGGATATCGTTATAACCAACGTAAGTTACTTTTAAGGCAAACGTTCCGCCAGGCACATTTTCGAGCGCATAATTCCCGCTTGTATCGGTTTGGCTTGCTTTAACAAGGGCTTTGGTTTGTTGGTTTAATAAAGCCACGTTTGCAAACGCGATAGGCCGACGCGTGAGCGAATCGGTTATTGTGCCGGATATGTTTATACGGCTTTGCCCATATCCTTTAAAAGCGATTAGCATTATTAAACCGATTGCCGTTACTTTTAATTGAAGAACCTTCATGACCTGGTATTTGATAGTCAAAGGTGTTTTTTTCAAACCCGCCTCAATAATCTTTTCGACTTTACCCCTTCTATTTCCAACGGAGAATATTATTTATTCGACGAATCGGTTTTTAGGCTTTTGTTCAATAGCGGCAAAGTCAAAATAGTTGATCTTATTTTTATCCTGATTAGCGTTATTGTTGTGAAGCGGTAAAAAAGACAAGGCATAAAAAAATCCGGATAGGACCGGATTCAATTATTTAATCTGTGGGATGCTGCTAATAAACATCGTCATGTGTGCCGATGTCAATCAGCAAAAGATATTCTGTTTGATCTTGATACTTTTCAATGGAGAAAACAATCCTGCAATCATAACCGCAGGAGCAGGCCAGGTAGGCGGCCAGTTTCCCGCCTAATCGATGTGTCCGTAGCGAAGGATTGTAAGCATCCTGCTGTAGATTATGCAAGGTTTTATCAATCGATAATTGTAAGGATCGATTTTTCCCGGTAAATTTTTGGTAAGACTTTTTGAAAGCGTTGGTTAAAACAAGTTCTCTGACTACAGCCATCACTATTCTAAAGCATGCAAATGTTCAATCGCTTCTGACGCAGACATTGGTGTAAAATTTCCTGCATGAAAGTCCTTTACTGCTTGCGCTGCATTTTCGGCAATTTCCTCCCGGCGTGCTTCGATTTGGCGTTTCTGTACAATTTCGAGCAACATTTCCCTGGAATTGTAGTCCAATTGCATTATATCCGTTAACACCTGATCTATTGTCATCATATCTTGACTATTGAACACACAAAAATACACAAAAATTAATAAACAATTCAAAAGGCCGGCCGCACGTTTCGTTCGTGAATGAGCGCGATAAATGGGCAAAAGATCTCCCTAATTTGAAACGTAAAGTTGTAAAATAGGTCAAAACCGACATACGCGTGGCGGTTTTGACATTAACTTTTAAGCTTTACAGAGCGATAACCGATAGCTAAAACAGCTGTTCCGCCGGCGGAGTTACGCCTTTTAAACGCAGATAAATGGTGGTTTGGCCCCGTTGATGGGTTTGATGTTCAAATGCCTTGCCGTATAGTCCTCCTTTGGTAATGTCATGCTTGCCAAACTTTGTGGTTTCCTGCAGTTGATCGGGCGTCATATTTTGAAGTGTGCTGATAACCCAATCGTAGCTATCCATTACCGCTTTTATGGTTGCTTCCTTCGTAGGTGACACGTTTTTTTCATTAAGATTATGAGCAGCAAGTGTTTCACCAACAGGGTTTGGTTTATCACTTGCGACAGTGGCAAAAATATAATTGGCATCCGCTAAATGAAGCATTTGCTGCGCAAACGACCGGATCTCCGGCGTTGGTTTAAAACCATAACCATCTTCGGGCATAGCATCCAGGTAGGCTTTGGTGTATGTTTTTGCCCGTTGCCATTCGGCTACCATTTGTGGTTGCATAAATTGAGCGAATACGGAACTGCTGACAAGCATTAATGCCAGGACTGCTAACAATTGGGTTACTTTTTTCATGGTTGGTAATTTTAATTTTTGATGATCAAAGGTGTTTTTTACAAACCGGCTTCAATAATCTTTTCGACGGCTATACATATATTTCCAACCGGGGATGTTATTGATTCGACATATGGGTTTTTAGCGGTTTTTACCCAATCGTCTTAGTTTTTAGGGCGATTGCAGAGAATAATGGCCCAATCGTATAAAACCGCGTATGAAACTGTAAAAGGTTGGTATTTTTGAACATGAAGACAGGAAGGCAAGCACCCGGTATTGTTCAGCTCCAGGTGCTGATATGGACGGCTGTTTTGCTACTGATATTTTTTTCGCTGCTGCCGATGGACGGTTTGCTTAAATCAGTCATCGCCACGTTAGTTAACACAATATCGTATGCAATCATTATTTATGGGAATATCTTGTTCTTATACCCGGTATTTTATCAAAAGAGAAGGTTCTTAGCATACGGTATCTCAGTAGCGGTCTTTTTAATTTTAACAGGAATGCTAAAGGGTTACGCCGGCATTATCCTCTACGAGCATTTTCTGTTGATAAAAATAGTCCCGGTTGATTTGCTTACTTTATTGGGTTATGTTCCCGGTGGCATCCTGATCTATGTCCTCAGCCTGGTCTTTCGCATTGCCATTGCCTACTTCACGTTAAAACAACAAACAGAGGAAATCCTTTTGCAAAAAAGCCAGGCCGAGCTTAATTTACTCAAATCGCAGGTTCAGCCGCACTTTCTTTTTAACGCGCTCAACAGCATTTACTACCGGGTTTATAAAGTTGATCCGCCATCAGCCGGCCTGATAGAACGCCTGGCGGATATTATGCGTTATTTTGTTGATGAAAGCCCAAAGGACGAGGTGCCGGTAGCTACAGAGGTAGCATTTATCGAAAACTATATGGAACTGGAAAGAATCCGCATCCGGCACGGCGCCAATGTTAATTTCGAGAAAGCCTATAACCCTGACCTCCGCATTCCCCCTATGCTGCTGATGACCTTTGTAGAAAATATTTTCAAACATGGGATCGACAAATCACGAAAACAAAACCAGGTATCTATTTCACTGGTCCAGCAAAATGACTGCCTGCTTTTTAAAACCAGCAACCTCAAGGCCGACCCGGAGGCGGGTGACCAGCCGGGCGGTTTCGGGATCATTAATTTAACCAAAAGACTCCGGATGTTATACGGGGATAAATTTGAACTGACCATTGATGACAAAGGGGAATTATTTACGGCGTTTTTAAAAATCCCGCTTTAATGAATTTAAGCTGCATAATTGTTGATGACGAACCCGATGCTGTCGACCTGGTTGAACTGCTGATCAGGCAAAGCACAACCTGGGACCTGAAAGCAAAATGTTATGATGCCCTGGAAGCGCTGGCATTTTTGAAAAAGAACCAGGTTGATTTCATTTTTTTGGATATTAATATGCCGAAGCTCACCGGGATGGAACTGGCTACCTTATTGCCGCCGCGTACCAAAATTGTTTTCACCACGGCTTATTCCGAATACGCTGTTGACAGCTATGCTTTTCATACCATAGATTATTTGCTGAAACCCATCACTTTGAAACGTTTTTTGGCATCGGTACAAAAAATAGAAGAGCATTTTTTAAAACCCACGCCGGAATACCCGCCAAATGCTGAACCGGTGCAGGAATTCTTTTTTGTGAAGTCAGGGAAAACGATAAAGAAGGTTTTATTAAAGAATATCCTATATTTTGAAGGGGAGAAAGATTATGTAAGGTTGGTGACGGGCCAGGAACAACTGCTTATTTACCGCAGGCTGAAAGATATTGAAGAGCAGCTTAAGTCTCCGTTTATCCGGGTGCACAACTCTTTTATCATCAATTACGAAGCGCTTAGTAAAATGGAGGACAACCATATTTATATCGCCGATAAGCGCATACCCGTAAGTGAAAAATTCAGGCAGCAGTTTATGGAAGTTATCAATAAAAATAAGTTTTAATTGAAGCGAGAGCATATATACCGACCCCACGGAATATCGAAGAGTTATACCTAATCAAACAGGTTGTATTAGTTCATTGTCAGTACTAATAAGCCGGTTAACTTCTTCCGGCCGTTGAAGAGTAAAGGCAAGCGCGGTTTTCACAAATTCATTTAAAGTGATATTATGCACCGCTGCAAATAACGATGCTTCCTTATGCAACGTGACCGGCACCCGAACATTAAATGTTCCCTTATAGGTTTTTTCCGGAACTTTTCCAATTTCTGTACACATCTCCAGGTAGTCTTCAACGGCGTCTTTAAATGCTTTTTTTAGTTCTTTTACCGATGATCCCTCAAAACTTACTAAATCATTTATGCCAAGTATTTTTCCATAAAACACCTCGTCATCGGCACTGAAATGTACCGAAGCATAATAGTTTTTGTATTGTAAGATGTCATTCATCTTTGATATGTCCTTTTGCTTTTAATTCTGCAATCACCTCACGAAGCGCATAACTTTTTACAATGTTAGCCGGATGTGGTTTATGCAGTGTGATGATGTTCTTTTTCTCATCAGCAAATCTTCTTCTCGATCCGCCGGTTTTCCCGCCCTTTACTTCATCGTAACCAAATGAGTTTAAAACTTTAATTAATTCTTCCCAAGTAAAGTCTTTGGGAACAGTCAATAGTCGAATAACTAATTTTTCGTGGCGTGACATGTTTAATTGTTGTTAATTTTTCAATGTAATTTTCCATAAACAATTTCCCTCAATAAACTTTAATTTATGTAATAACAACTAATCCTTCCGGGGTAAGTAAAAAAATCATTCTTACAAATGAACGAAAAGCAAAGATAATAAAATAAATATTTGCAACTGAAATATAGTTGCAGATTCGATACGTGGCTTCTATATTTGGTTATTTTGATATGAAATTTATTACAGTGTCATCCGGACAACGATTAGGTCGTGCAAAATAATAATAATTCCTTATGTTTTTTTTTACCATACCCGGCTCATTGTTTCATTATTACCGCTTTTAAGGTTTGCCCCTCATTCAAACGGACTTCATAAATATTGCCTTTCTTTTGCACACTTTGAAGGTTCCATTTTGGTTTTTGCCCGTTAAAATTATCCTTTATCCGCGCAACACCGGGTTTGGTGGCAATGATGCTGAACCAAATTGTTTGGCCATTTTTTCTAATAGCCGAAACCTTATACCCGCCTTCTGCCCGTAAATTACGGAATGAGGCGTCTGCCCATTTTTTTGGAGTGGCAGGGAAAATCCTGATTATACCGGTGTTGATCTTGCCGGGCATCGGGCTCCAGCTTTGCAGCAGCATTTCCTGGACGGCCTGCGAGGCCAAAAAGTTTCCTTCCAGGGTAAAAGGGCGATAAGTAAAATTCGAATACCCGCTTTTGGTTTGATCGCCGTTGGCATGAAATCCGTTGCGCAGTATGAAGGCTTTGACGTAAATGTCTAAATTCCTGACTGCGGCTTCGGAATCGCCTACCCTCGACCGCAGACAGCTCATCCAGGCAAACGTGTAACCGCACCATTCGCCGGTACCCATACTATCCCATTTCTTCAAGCTGGCTTTGATGATTTGCGCATCTTTTGCGCCACCTTCTTCGGTAATAAGGTTAAAGGGATATAAGCCGATGATATTTGACAAATGCCGGTGGCTGCCGGGAAGTTCGGTAACCGCATCGACCAATAATGTTCCATCGGTTTTGGTATGAAAATCACCTAAAGCCGATGCTGCTTCCGACCATTTTTTTGCTGCTGCGTCTTTATGACAGGCCGTCGCCATTTCCTTTAGCGAAAGAAACAGCATTTTTAGGCACATCAGGTCGTAATTGCTGTTTGGTTTTAGCCATGCGCGCGGACTATCGTCAAAAATTTCGGGCGATGACGACAAGGGCAATTTCAAAACCCCATTTTTATCCGGTTTCAATAAGCCGAGCATACATTCGCCAACACCTGAGCACCAGGGATAAGCTTTTTCCGTCAGAAAATTTTCATCCGCCGTATATAACCAATGCAGGTAAAAAAGGTGAGCGCTCCACGCACTCATGGTGGGCGACAAACTATATTGCCCCCAGCCGCCTAATGGCTGTCCCGAATAGGACATTACACCCGGGCAGGCCAGTCCGCCGGTTCCATAAAAGTCTCTTGCAAATTCTTTAAAAACCTTACGCCGGTTCCATAAATAAGTCAGGTACGAAGCGCCCTCTTCAAACCGCCCCGCTTCCTGGTAGGCTATATAGGTCATTTGCGTGTTAAGGTCGTTGTGATAATCCCCTTTCCATGGAGGTAAAGTGCCGTTATCAGCGGTCCATACGCCTTGCAGCGGCATCGGAGGCGCATCGGGCCGGGATGCGGCGCCATAAAAATATTGAACCAGGTCGTATTGTTTTTGGATGGCAGTGTCAGGAACGCTGACGCTGGATTGCTGCCAGAATTTCGTCCACCATTTTACATGCGCTTTCTGCACAGCCGAATATCCATTTTGCAAGGCAGCGATGCAACGCCGGTTTGCTAAGGCCACAAAATCACCCGCATCATTTGTTGACGTAATAGAAATCGCCAGCAATGTCTCGCCTTTGATTTGTTTCGATTTGATATAAACACAATATTTCAGCCCGCCGGCTGCCTGCTGAATATACCATTGCGTGTCGCCCGACTTACCCTTTTCGGCCTCCGGGTAACCCAATTTGTCTACCGAACCCCCGCTGCTCGACCCTGCCTTAGCCGTTGTTTCCCGGCGGTATACATCCATGGTGCTCAGCAGGTTGATCGAATCGGGGACGGTTCCTTTGATCGAAAGCAAAATAATCGGTTGCGTGGCGCTGTACATCACTTTAATTACCGCCATTGAATTAAAATAAGCAATCCCCTCGGCGCCGGCCAGTTTCAATTCAAAACGCTTAACGATCTGCGAAACGGGCAGTTTAATTTCAATGCGCCCCGCAGGTAGTTTAGTGGGTGTTACGCCGTTATAGGGCTCATCCCACCATTTCTGAACGGTGTCATATTGTTTTCGGGCAATTAAATCCGCCGCTTTCCGGTAGGTATATTCTTTCCACCAGGCCGCGCCGCCGGTGGTCCGCTCGTCCCAGAGATCACCCCTGTCCAGCGACAAACGAATGGTATTGTTTTCGCCCCACAAAAGGCCGCCTGTTAAGCCGTTACCCAGGGGAATTGCTTCGTCCCATTTATCGATCGGGGCTTGCAATACCAGGTTGTAACACGGTGTCGGTATTTCCGGTAAATTGCTTTTTTGAGTAAACCCGGCGGACGCGCGGATCAGCAGGGCGACAAAGATGGCGTACTTGGTTTTTATCATCAACAGGATTTTTTTAATAATCTTAAATGGCTGTCAGCGGGCCTGCTGCTTAACCAAATATACCTCATTGTAAAGGAGCACGAAAGTTTAGCGCAAACGTTTGCCCGGCTAATTCTAAAACGTTTGCGTTAAGCTTTAATTAAAATACCATTATAGGATTAAATTGTATTTTTACAATGCATTGGCTTTAACATGTTTTAAATTTATCCTGAAAAATGTCAGATAAACCGGCTACTATAAAGGAAATTGCCAAGATATTAAATATTTCGGCCTCGACGGTATCCCGCGCATTGCATGACCATGCCAGCATCGGTTTGACTACAAAACTCCGGGTTAACCAACTGGCGAAGGAACTGAATTACGAGCCCAACCAAAAGGCGATCTACTTTCAGCAGGGAAAGTCATACAATATCGGGGTGATCCTTCCCGAGCTTTCCGAATCTTTTTTTTCAACTGCAGTTAATGGAATTGAAGATGCCGCGACTTTGAGAAACTATACGGTTTTACTTGCGCAATCGCATGACAGTGAGGAAAGGGAGCGAACGCTTGTTGCAAAAATGAAGGCCCAGCGCGTTGATGGTTTGCTGATCTCCATAGCCAAAAACACTTCCAGTTACGATCATTTTGAGATGCTCAGAAGATCCAACATCCCGGTTGTATTTTTCGACCGCGTACCTGCCATCAAAAATGTTCATACGGTGGCCTGCAACATGGAAACCGGAACCTTTGAGGCGGTAAACTTTTTGCTAAAAAGAGGGCACCGGGCCATCGGGATGATCAACGGGCCTGCCACGCTCTATGCATCCGTACAACGAAAGGAAGGGTACATAAATGCGATGATGAAAAACAGGCTTAAATTTGATCCTTCCTTGTTGGTTAACTGCGACCTGACCAACGAGGGAACTATAAAAGCGCTTAATGAGTTATTAAGCAATAAAAGAAAGCCGACCGCAATAGTCGCGTTCAATGATTACGTGGTGCTTTTTGCCATCCGTCACGCCCGCTCGCTGGGTATTATCGTCAACGAAGAGCTTACATTTGTAAGCTATTCAAATATGCCGCTGGTTAATTTTATGGACATTACGCCAATGGCATCGGTTGAGCAATTTCCTTATCTTCAAGGGCAGAAAGCAACAGAAATACTCATCGACCTTTTAGCAAAAACGCCCGTAAATAACGACGAAAAACAAGCCTATTTCAATATAACCGTTGAGTCGAAGTTAGTGCTAAGCGATAAGGTGAAAATTTGAGCTGATCAATCTTACTGCCTGAAGTAATTTCCTTCCCGCAGTCAACTGAAAGTCGGTCAAACGTTTGCGCACCGTTTTGAGCCCGAAGTTTCATACGTTTGGACATAGAACCTGACCAAATTGATCTGCGATTGATTTGGAAAATTTCAGCACCCCGATAGTATATATTAAAAATGAGAAGATTAGGACTGGCGATAATCACGCTTGTTATTGCTACAACGTTAAAAGCGCAGGTTAAGGATACTAAAATATTTTGGAAAGAGGATTTCGCGCAGGGAAAACTCCCCGAAGGCTGGAAAAATGTAGACACCAGCAAAACCAACAGTGTGAGTTGGCTGGTAACCGACCAACCTTATCCGGGTTCATACCAATACCAGCAGCAGGCCCCTCCTATTGCATCCAAAAGCCGGGGCTTTTACCTGCAATTTCAACCAGGATATATGGTTGACGAAGACCAGGACAGCTGGATCAAAAAAAACCAATATCCGGATGCATGGATCCAAACCGGCGCGATTGATTGCTCTTCCAGGTCATCAGTTATACTGCGGTTTCAGCAAACTTTTCGTTATAACGATTTTCACGCCGCTCCCGGCGCGGGCTTATACGCGGGCGTGAGCACCGATGGGCAAACCTGGACTGATTTCGACGTTAAAAATGATGTTCCTTCGGCTACTGATATGTTTAGCCCCATAAACCAGGAAGTCAACATCAGTAAAATTGCCGCCAATCAACCCAAAGTTTACATCCGGTTTTATTGGAAAGGCTACTACAGCTGGTATTGGATGATCGATGATATTTCATTAGCCGAAGGTTACCACAAAGATATGGCTATTACCAAGCTTGTATCGAATAACGAAAGCAATAATACGTTTAGCCATAACGATATTTTAGAGCTTAAGTTAAAAAACAGCGGCACGGAAGCGATCACGCAAGATTTTAAGATTTCCTGCTTGTTAGACACTAAACAGGAACTAACAACTAAGGTTTCCGGGAGTAAAACGCCTGTCAATCCCGGCGAAGAGATTAGTGTAAAATTTCCGCCCGCTGATCTTTTATCCAGGCCATCGCATACACTTGATTTCAATATCAAACTGGCCGGGGACGAAAATCCGGAAAATGACCACCTGGCCCTGAAAATATATGCGAAGGAATCAAGCGTTGGTAATGTTACCGGTTTTAAATCAAATAAAAACGAGTTCGATATAACAGCCGGCGTGTCAAAAGTAAAGCTGCAATTTTACAGCGATGATATTTTTAGAATATGGCTGGCGCCCGACGGCGATTTTACCAACCCTGCCGGGAATGATATTGTAGAAAATTATACTGTTAAAAACCCGCAGGTAACGGCGGCCGATAAAGGATCATATTATCAAATAAAGAGCCGGGACTGCATATTACGCGTTTATAAACAACCACTTCGCTTCGCACTCTATGATGTTAGCGGGACACACCAAATATGGGCGGAAACTAAACCGATAAGTTTTGGGGCAAAAACAACGCAAACCATGGCACGTCAACCCAATGAGTACTTTTATGGCTGCGGGATGCAAAATGGTTACTTTTCGCATCGGGGCAACGATATTTTAATTGAAAAGGGTAACGGCTGGGACAATGGCGGGAGGGCCAACCCGGCCCCCTTTTATATGTCGACGGCAGGGTACGGCGTTTTTAGGAACACATTTGATGCCGGGCTTTATTCATTTAAGGAAACTTTAAAATTTACGCACAATGAAAATCGTTTTGATGCCTTTTACTTTTATGGCCCGTCATTAAAAAAGATATTGGATGGTTACACGCAAACTACCGGGCGGCCGTTTTTAATGCCGCGTTGGGCGCTTAGCTTAGGCGATGCCAATTGCTATAACCGTGGCGTAAAAGGTTATAAAACCGCCAATTATACAGGCAGCGGTATTAACGGCACCACGCCGGATGTAATAAAACTGGTTGCCGATAAATATATCGAAAACAATATGCCCCATGGCTGGATATTGCCAAATGATGGTTATGGCTGCGGTTATACCAAACTCGACTCGACGATTATGGAGTTGCATAAACGCGGATTTTATACCGGTTTATGGACCGAAAATGGCATCGAAAAAATAAGCAAGGAAGTTGGCGAATATGGCTCGAGTTTGTGTAAGCTTGACGTAGCCTGGGTTGGTCCTGGTTACAAATTTGCGCTCGATGCCTGTAAATCCGCTTATAACGGGATAGAAAACAACAGTAATGGGCGTGGTTTTGTATGGAGCGTAATGGGCTGGGCAGGCACGCAAAAGTATTCAACAGTGTGGAGCGGCGACCAAAAAGGTAACTGGGAATACATTCGTTTTCATATCCCAACCCTGATCGGTTCGGGTTTGTCGGCACAAAATGCAGCAACCGGCGATGTTGACGGTATTTTCGGCGGAAGCGACTCTACTTATGTGCGCGATTTGCAGTGGAAATGCTTTACCCCGGTGTTTATGGTGATGAGCGGCTGGGCAAAGAAAGATAAACAGCCCTATATTTACGGTGAGCCGTACACCTCGATTAATCGTAAATACCTTGAACTAAAAATGCGCCTGACCCCATACATGTATACCTATTGCCAGCAAGCGCACGAAACCGGCGTGCCTACAACAAGGGCGATGGTGCTGGAGTATCCAAAAGATCCGGTTACCTGGGGCAAACAAACGCAATACCAGTTTATGAATGGCGAATGGTTTTTAGTTGCCCCGGTTTACAAAAGCGAAGCTAAAAGAGACAGCATATACCTGCCAAAAGGGACCTGGTACGACTACTGGAACGGCGACACTTATAACGGAAATACCTGGTTAAATAATTATCCGGCCCCATTGGATAAGTTGCCACTGTTTGTAAAAGCAGGCGCCATAATACCCATGTATCCCGCAATGAACTATGACGGAGAAAAGAAAGCCGACAGTTTAACGCTTGCTATTTACCCCTACAAAAAATCCTCATTTAATTTATATGAAGATGATGGGTTAACCCGCGAATACCGCAAAGGAGCCTTCGGTAAAACTTTAATAGAAGTTAATGCTGATAATAGTGTGCAGATTAACATTCATCCAAGGGTTGGCAATTATCGGGGCGATTACAAGCAAAGAGTGTATTTACTGGAGGTGCATCAGCCAACAGCGCCCAAAAAGGTTGTTATTAATGGAGAAAGCGTAAGCGTTTATTCGTCGGAACAGCAGTTTAATAACGCAAAAACCGGCTGTTACTTTAATGCTGCCGAAAAAAAAGGAATTGTTCATGTCAAAACTGCCTGGTTAGCAACAGATACCGAACAAATAATTAATATTACTAACTAAATTACCGGCAAAAATATGCTTAGCAACGTACTGCTAAAGTTTGGGTTAAACCCGTCTGACTATCAAGTTCAATCTTTCGGATCGGGATTAATAAACCAAACACTAAAACTGTCAGGCAAAAACGATGAATATATCCTTCAGCAAATCAACGTTGGCGTTTTTAAATCACCTTATAGCATCGCCAACAATTTAATTGCCTTGCAGGCGTATCTAAAAAAAACATACCCCGGCTATCTTTTTGCAGGCATGCTCCCGTCAACCTCCGGTGAATTTTTAATTGCTTCGGGCCCCGGAAAATATTACAGACTGTTTTCGTTTGTAAAGGGCTCTAAATCCCTGGAATTTGTAAATGATGAGAATGAAGCTTTTGAAGCCGCGAAGCAGTTTGGTAAATTCACCGGTTTGCTTAAAGATTTTGATATAAGCCGGTTGGAATACACCTTAATTGATTTCCACAACCTGAAATTAAGATTTGAGCAATTTAAAGCGGCATGCAAAAATGCCCTGACAGAAAGGGTAGACCGGGCCGACACCGAAATAAAAAGTGTTTACAAACACCTGGACATTCTGCAAACCTATAACGAGTTTACGGCCAGTAACAGCATTCCACTACGGGTAATACATCACGATACAAAAATCAGCAATGTGCTGTTTGACGAGCAGCAAAAAGGGCTTTGCGTAATTGACCTGGATACCGTAATGCCGGGATATTTTTTAAGCGATGTCGGCGATATGATGCGGACCTATCTTTCACCTACAAATGAGGAAGAAACAGATCTCTCGAAAATCTATATCCGGGAAAACATATTCAGCGCAATTTGCGGAGGTTATTTATCAGAAATGAGCAATATTTTGACTGAAGAGGAGAAACACTATTTTGTTTTTTCGGGAGAATTGATGATCTATATGCAAGCCATTCGCTTTTTAACTGATTACCTTAATAACGATGTTTATTATGCCCCTAAATACCCTGAGCACAATTTAAACCGGGCAAAAAATCAATTCAAATTATTAAATGAATACGTGTTGGCTAAGGAAAAATTGAAGCGATTGGTTAAGGAAGCGGATGAACTGATTGTTGCTTCGGATAGTTAGCGCCCCTAAGCAAACAGCTAATACAACCCCAATGCAAGAAAAGACTAACCTTTTGTTTATTCCTTATTTGCCAACAGCGAGGTATACCGGCGAGGCGGAGGCCTTAAATAACATTTTTTTGGCGATCGAACCGAACGAAATAGGTTTTCAACCCTGGCCGGGCGCCGGCATTAAACCTAAAGTGGAATTTAAGATAGCTTATGGCGATGACGCCATCTTTTTGAAATTCCTGGTACGCGAAAAACATTTCAGGGCTACCTGTAAACAAATTAACGACCCGGTTTGGAACGATAGCTGCGTGGAATTTTTTATTGGGTTTGATGATGGGGCCTATTATAACTTCGAGTTTAATGCCTTAGGGGCGCCGGTAGTCGGCTATGGAATTGATAGGAAAAGAGAAACACCAGGGGCTGAACTCATCAAAAAAATAAAATGCTTTCCCGGTGATAAAATGACGGGCGATAGCTATTTGCCTTTCAAATGGGAGTTAACCATTGCTATCCCGTTCATCTTATTTTACAAACACCAGGTTACGACATTAAAAGGCATGCACTGCCGGGGCAATTTTTATAAATGCGGCGACGAATTACCCGAACCGCATTTTTTAAGCTGGAATAATATTATAGCCGATAAACCGAACTTTCATTTGCCGCAATATTTTGGAAGGTTGATCTTCGCCTGAACAATTAAACTGGCCAAATGCAGAGCGAATCAATAAGAATAATACTACACAGTTTATTCGTAGAACTCAATGTTGATTTTAGTAGATTGAGACGAAAATAGGCCTTTTTTATGCAAAAAAGGTCATTTTCGTTTTGAAAATGACCTCTTGAATTGTTGTGGTATCAGCTGGAATCGAACCAGCGACACAAGGATTTTCAGTCCTTTGCTCTACCAACTGAGCTATGATACCGTCCCGTTTGGGCTGCAAATGTAAGATTTTTTTTATTTCGGGTTGATTTTTTTTGAAAATTGTTGGGAGAAGGTTGTAAGGGTTGTAACGAGTTGTAAAGGTTGCAGCAGTTGTAACCTCTCCAACCTTTACAACTCGTTACAACCAATTCCAACTAAAAAAAATATCTTTGCCAAATGACTAAAGAACAGATCCAGGATTTAAGGGAACGGGTAGTTTCCCTGAGGAGGCATCTTTGACATCGATAACAAACTCGATGCACTGCATAAAGAACAGGAAATAACCGTCGGCCCAAGTTTTTGGGACCATCCAAAAGAAGCCGAAAAGGTTTTAGCCTCCATCAAAACAAAAAAAGTTTGGACAGACGCCTATCAAAAAGTAGCTGCATCGGTTGATGATGCCGGCGTGGTTTTTGAATTTTTCCAGGGTGGCGATGCCACCGAAGCTGAAATGAAGGAGCAGTTTGACGCGGCGCTAAAGGCCGTGGAGGAACTTGAATTCAAAAACATGCTCTCGGCCGAAGAAGACCAATTGAACGCTGTATTGCAAATTACAGCAGGCGCCGGTGGCACCGAAAGCTGCGATTGGGCCGGCATGCTGATGCGCATGTATATTATGTGGGGTGAGAAGAATGGTCATAAAGTTACGGAACAGGATTTCCAGGAAGGGGATGTTGCGGGGGTTAAAACCGTAACGCTGCAGATAGAAGGAGAATTTGCTTATGGGTACCTCAAGGGGGAAAATGGCGTACACCGGTTGGTCCGCATTTCGCCGTTCGACTCAAACGCCAAGCGCCATACTTCGTTTGCATCGGTATATGTTTACCCGCTGGTGGATGATACCATAGAGATTGACGTAAACCCGGCCGATATCGAATTCGAAACTTTCCGGTCGGGCGGCGCCGGCGGGCAGAACGTAAATAAGGTGGAAACGGCCGTGCGCTTATATCATAAGCCATCGGGCATCATCATAAAAAACCAGGAATCGCGCTCGCAATTGCAGCATAAGGAAAATGCTATCCGCTTATTAAAATCCCAGCTATATGAAATAGAAATGCGAAAACGCATGGAAACTTCGAACGCCATTGAAGGGAATAAGAAGAAAATTGAATGGGGTTCGCAAATACGGAACTATGTGCTGCATCCTTATAAATTAGTCAAAGATTTGCGCACGGGTTATGAAACATCAAATGCCCAGGCTGTGCTGGACGGCGATTTGGATGATTTTTTGAAGGCATATTTGATGGAGTTTGGAGGCGATAAGGGTTAAAAGTAGTGGAGAGCATTGATGCAGGCGCATTAAAACGGCGGCGAAGAAATATAGGGCTGATAGGTTATCACATAATCACTGCGATAACTCTTGCGGCTTTTTTCCTGACCGGGACATTTGCTGGCGGACCGTGCAATCCCGGACCGGGGTTTTTGGTTTTCTTTTTGGTTGGCTTTATTTCTATAGGGTTATGCGTTCGCGGAATTTACCTTATTATCCGAGACCGCGCTAACAAATATTTCCTGATCATTAATCTTTGCGCCCTTGCCGTTTGGATCGTCGTCTTATTTACTGCATAAATCGTTAACTTTAGAGACCAATTTTAATTAAATGAAACGATTTTATCTGTGCCTCAGTTTTATGCTTTTATCTTCTTTAGTAACTCTTGCCCAGGAACAAGCTTTCCAGCTATACCCGAACGGTGTGCCGAATAGTAAGCCAACGCCCGTAACTTATGTCGAGAAAAACGACAGGTCCAATAACGATCAATGGGTAACCGGTGTTAGCACACCGACGCTTACACCCTTCATCCCCGAAAAAGGCGCCGCCAATGGTGCTGCTGTGCTAATTTGCCCTGGAGGCGGATACGGCGGCCTTTCGATGGATAAAGAGGGTTACCGGGTTGCCAGGGCTTTCAACGCGTTTGGCGTAACGGCTTTTGTGCTAAAATACCGCCTGCCCAGTGACGAGATCATGGTGGATAAAACCATTGGCCCGCTGCAGGACGCCCAGCAGGCCATCCTTATGGTTCGTAAAAATGCCGCAACATGGGGCATCAATCCTAACAAGATCGGCATTATCGGTTTTTCTGCGGGCGGCCACCTGGCATCAACAGAAGGAACACATTTTGATAAGGTGCTGGTAGATGACAAGGGAAACATCAGCGTACGCCCCGATTTTATGATGCTGCTGTACCCGGTGATTACTTTTGGTCCGATGGCGCATGTCGGCTCGAGAGAAAACCTGATCGGTAAAACACCAACGCAGGCCCTCCTCGATCTTTACAGCAACGAAAAACAAATTACGGCCAACACGCCGCCAACATTTTTGGTACACGCCACAGACGACGATGTGGTGCCTGTTCAAAACAGTGTGATGTTTTACGAAAACCTGCTTAGCAGCAAGGTTAAAGTTGAGATGCACCTATTTGAAGCCGGCGGTCATGGCTTTGGACTGAACAACCCAACAAGCAAGGACCACTGGATTGACTGGTGCAAAAACTGGATGGACGCGAATGGATGGTTATAAAGCACTTTATTCTTTTTAATTTCTGATCAACAGATCATGAGTGAGTCGCCTCAACCAAACGATATTATTCTTTACAATACTCCCGCCGGCGGGGTAAGGATAGAAGTGATTTTTAATGAGGAGACATTTTGGCTTACGCAAAAACGCATGGCCGAGCTTTTTGGGGTGGAAGTGCCGGCCATTAGTAAGCACCTGGCAAATATTTATGAAACTAAAGAATTAGCAAGGGAGGGAACTGTTTCCATTTTGGAAACAGTTCAACTTGAGGGTGGCAAAAATGTAAAACGAAAGCTTGAATTCTATAACCTGGATGCTATAATAGCCGTCGGCTATAGGGTTAATAGTATCCAGGCCACCCAATTCAGAATATGGGCGACACAAACCTTAAAGGAGTTCATCATAAAAGGTTTTGTGCTTGATGACGAACGGCTAAAACAAGGAAAAAAATTCGGTAAGGATTATTTTGATGAATTGCTGGAACGTATCCGTGAGATTCGCGCCAGCGAACGCCGCTTTTACCTTAAGATCACCGACATTTACGAGCAATGCAGTATCGATTACCGCAAGGACGCTGATGTAACCCGTAAATTTTTCAAAACCGTTCAAAATAAATTACATTTCGCCATTTCGGGTAAAACCGCAGCTCAAATCATCGCTGAGCGCGCCAGCGCCGAAAAACCAAATATGGGCTTACAAACATGGAAAAATTCGCCATCGGGGAAAGTGTTAAAGAGCGATATCGGTGTCGCCAAAAATTATCTTATCGAAAGGGAAATAAAAGAATTGGAGCGTGTAGTAACCATGTACCTCGACTATGCCGAGCTACAGGCATCGCGGCAAATACCAATGAAAATGGCCGATTGGGTTAGCCGGCTGGACGCTTTCCTGCAGTTTAATGAATATCAGCTGTTAAAAGACGGCGGGAATGTAAGCCATGAAGTGGCCATAGCACTGGTAGAAAAGGAGTATGATAAGTTTAGGGTGATACAGGATAAAAACTTTGAATCGGACTTCGACCGTGAGATAAAACGCCTGTCGGGTAAATAACAAAGTTTATTCCAATATCCCAAGCAACTCAGTTAGCTCTGTTACTTTCTCTGCGGACCCGAGGTGCTCATAAGCGCTGATGAGGTTGCGCAGTACCCGTTTGATGATCTCGGTGTTGGAGCAGGGTTCATAAAACTGCTTGTCGAATTTCAGGTTTAGCTGTTTCAAAAACATGTCTACGTCCCTTCGCCCGAATATGAACCCTTTGTTGAAGGCATTGATGTAGAATAATATCCCGCCCTCAAATTCGCTTTGCATGGTCTCATCCAGGTAGGCCAGGATAAAATGCTGCGGCAGGTTTACGCCGTATACCGGGATGTCAAGCTTTTGGGCGATGATTGAATAGATAATGGCAAGCGATATTTGGTTGCCGCGTTTAGTGTCAAGCACCTGGCTGATATAGCTGTTCTGCGGGTCCTGGTGATTGGTGGTATTGCCGCTAAAGCCGTAGATGCTGTAAAACACATGATTGATCAGCTTTACCTGTTCGGCAGGGCTGGCCTCGTTCATCATTTGCAACCAGATGTCGCGTTTAATGGCTTCGATCTGGTTGATCACCTTTTGTTCGTCCAGGTCGGGGTATTGGTAGCGGTTGATGATGAGCACGCCCTGCAAAAGATCGAAGGCCCCGCCGTGGTACCATAGCTGCAGGTCTTTTTTAACGATGCCGAATTGTATCTCGTGCACTAAATTGGGTATGCGTTCCTGCTGTATCGGGTCGAGGGACTCCTCCCAGGCATTTTCCAGGTAGTCTATTGCCTCGGGCCCCAGCGAGAGCAGCTTTTCATGCACGTGCTCAAATATTTCCCCGTCCGGATCGTCCAGCAAACGTATCAGCGATTTTACTTCACTTGGATTTATCATGCTTTCTTCTGCTAAAATAATAAACCTTATCTATATTTTTACCGCCATGTTAAATTTCAGGTTCGCCAAGGATTACCTGCTGCACCGTTTTAAAGCTAAAACCCGGCATGGCGTGCACTCACCGTTTGTTTACCGGCTGATAGATGAGGTAATATACGATTTTGAACCGAAAAAAGTATACAATGAGATCGAGGCGCTCAGAAAACAGCTGTTAAATGACAATAGAACCATCAGGGTAATCGACCTTGGCGCCGGCTCAAAAGTAAACAACAGCCAAACCAAAAAGATCAGCGACATTGCGCGAAGTGCGCTAAAACCGCCCCGCCTGGCGCAGTTGCTTTACCGCCTGGCCGCTGATTTAAAGCCGCGCAATATCATCGAATTAGGCACTTGCCTGGGCATAACTACCATCTATCTGCAAAAAGCTGCCCCGGAAGCTAAAGTTTACACTTTGGAAGGTTCGCCGGAAACGGCTGCCGTTGCATTGGAAGTTTTTGCCAAAGCGAAGGCCGGCGAAATAAAAGAGATAACCGGGAATTTTGACGATACACTACCCGGAGTTATTATAGGATTGGATCAACTGGACTTTGTTTTTGTCGACGGCAATCATCAAAAGGATGCAACACTAAACTATTTTGAATGGTGCCTGCCAAAGGTGCATGAAAACACGCTGTTGATATTTGACGATATTTACTGGAGCGAAGGCATGAAGGAGGCCTGGCGCGAAATAAAAGCTCATCCGCAAGTTACCGTCACCGTGGACCTTTTTTGGATAGGGTTGGTGTTTTTCAGACCGGGACAGGTGAAGGAGGATTTTTTAATTAAGATATGAAGCAGAGATTGGTATGATTAATCTGATTTCACAAGCAGGATCCCTCAAATAATCGGCGAAATCAAAAAGCAATCAGTGAAACCTCTCTTTCAAAAACCTACCCGTATACGAATCCTGCACTTTAATCAAATCCTCCGGCACCCCTTCAAACATCACTTTACCTCCATTATCTCCACCTTCAGGGCCGATATCAATTACCCAGTCGGCGCATTTGATCACATCCATGTTGTGCTCGATAACGATGATGGTATTGCCATGTTCAAGCAGGGCGTCGAATGATTTAAGCAGTTTTTTAATGTCGGCAAAATGCAGGCCGGTTGTAGGTTCGTCAAAAATAAAAAGGGTTTTATTGGTGTTATTCCCTTTTACCAGGAATGACGCCAGTTTGATGCGCTGCGCCTCGCCGCCCGATAGCGTATTGGACGATTGCCCCAGTTGCACATAGCCCAGGCCAACATCCATCAGCGGTTTTATTTTGGCGATGATCTTTGGCTCTTTGCTAAAAAACTCCAGCGCTTCCTCAATGGTCATGCCCAGTACATCGGCCACGCTTTTATCTTTATAAGTAACGTCGAGGATATGCTGTTTAAAACGCTTGCCACCGCAGGTTTCGCAGGTAAGGAATATGTCGGCCATAAACTGCATTTCAATCTTTACTTCGCCTTCACCCTGGCAAACATCGCAGCGACCGCCTTCAACGTTAAATGAAAATGCAGATGGCTTCAAACCTGCTGCTTTCGCCCTGGCCTGGCCGGCATACAGGTTACGAATCTCGTCCCATGCCTTCACATAGGTAACCGGGTTTGAACGGGATGAACGGCCGATCGGATTTTGATCCACCAGTTCCACTTGCTCCACCTTGCCGTAGTCGCCCTCGATGGCATCATAAGCACCGGTTTGCTCTGCGTTATAATTGCCGAGTGTTTTTTGCAATGCAGGGGCCAGTATCCGTTTCACCAGGCTTGTTTTACCTGAACCTGAGACGCCGGTCACCACAGTAAGCACACCTAATGGGAATTTAGCGTTTGCATGTTTCAGGTTGTTTTCGCGGGCGCCTTTTATCTCAATAAAGTCATGCCATTTGCGGCGCGTTTTGGGGATCGCAATTTCTTCCCGGCCGCTCAGGTATTTGCCTGTTAAGCTTTTTTCGTCCTTTATAATCTCGTCATAAGTGCCTGTAAATACCAGGTGGCCGCCATGGGTGCCGGCTTCTGGGCCGATGTCGATGATGTGGTCGGCGGCCTTCATAATTTCTTCCTCGTGCTCAACCACCAGCACTGTATTACCTACATCGCGCAGGGATTTCAAAACGCTGATCAATCGTTGCGTGTCGCGCGGGTGCAGGCCGATGCTTGGTTCATCCAATACATAAACCGATCCCACCAAACTGCTGCCCAGCGAAGTAGCCAGATTGATACGCTGTGACTCACCGCCCGAAAGGGTATTTGATAAACGGTTCAAAGTCAAATAACTTAACCCCACATCATTCAAAAATGAAAGCCGGTTAGTGATCTCCGTCATCAGGCGTTTGCCAATTTTGATGTCCGTTTCGCTCAGCTCAACCGTTCTGAAAAATGCCAGGGCTTTATCCAGCGACATTAAAACAATATCGGTAATCGACTTGCCGTTAATTTTAACATACGATGCATCCTGCCGCAGCCTGCTGCCCTTGCACTCGGGGCAGGTTGTTTTGCCGCGGTACCGCGACAGCATTACCCGGTATTGTATTTTATAAGTCTGTTCCTCCAGCTCCTTAAAAAAGTAATCCAGCCCGCGGAAATACTGGTTGCCCGTCCAAAGCAGTCGTTGCTGCTCTTCGGTAAGATGATTGTATTGCCGGTGGATAGGGAAATCGAATTTCAGCGCATTTTTGATCAGCACATCGTTCCATTCCCGCATCTTTTCACCGCGCCATGGAGCGATCGCGCCTTCGTAAATGCTTTTGCTTTTATCCGGGATGACCAGGTCCTCATCTATCCCGATCACCTTGCCATAGCCCTCGCAACGTTTGCAAGCGCCATAAGGGTTGTTAAAGCTGAAAAAATTAGGCGTCGGTTCTTCAAAGCGGATACCGTCTAACTCAAACCGG
>Ga0206971_10199_pt1 | contig 21384 bp, 8 predicted proteins | sample Alteio_BWOrgHeat_85_FD_152917 | JGI IMG/M metagenome (GOLD analysis project Ga0206971, IMG submission 152917) | Enriched cells from forest soil in Barre Woods Harvard Forest LTER site, Petersham, Massachusetts, United States -... | ecosystem: Environmental > Terrestrial > Soil > Temperate forest >...
TTTATCATGGTTTAGTCATTGGTTCACTGCGAGAACCCGAATTTATGAAATTTTAGAATTAACGGAAAACGTGGCGTTATCTTAATTCAAAAAAATCTAAATTTTATAAATCCGGGTTCAAACGGTGCCGGCCGCTATCACTATTATTCCGATCGAAGGCTATTCACCGGGTTAACCACCGCTGCTTTGATAGCCTGAATGCTAACCGTTATCAGTGCGATTAACAGCGCTATTCCCGCCGCGCCGGCAAATATCCACCAGGACAGGCTGATGCGGTAAGCAAACTCCTGCAGCCACCTGTTCATGGCCCACCACGCTATCGGGAAGGCTATTATGCTGGCTATGAGTACCATTTTTACAAAATCCACGGAAAGCAGCCTAACAATATTTTGGATACTCGCCCCCAGTACCTTGCGGATGCCAATTTCTTTTACCTTTTGTTCGGCGGCGAATGCGGCCAGGCCGAGCAAGCCTAAAGCGGAAATGATGATGGCAATGCTTGCAAACAGCGTAATGAGAACAGATGATTGCTGTTCGGATTTATAGAGGTTATTATAGCTTTCATCCAGAAACTCGTAAGCGAAGGGTGAATTGGGGAAATACGCTTTCCATATCTTACTTGCTGCGGCAATTGCCGCCTGCGTACTACCGGGCCGGGTTTTAATATAAAAGCCCTCACCGGTACTGTTGGAAATAACCATAGGCCCGATCTTATCATGAAGGCTTTTGAAATGAAAATCCTTCACGACGCCGATGATCCTGCCGGTATCACCCTGGTGAATAAAACGCTGACCGATAATTGGTTCGTGCAGGCGGGTAAGCGCCAGCGCGGTTTCATTCAGGATAACTGCTTTTTTGTCGGCAACGTCGTTAGTAAACCATCTCCCTTCTTTCATTTTCACCTCCATTAGTTTTTGAAAATCGGCATCGGCCTCCAGCGGCGCAAATGAGGGGTTAAAATCCTTTGGCCGGCCAGTCCAATCAAAACCGCCCGAGCTTGCGCTGCCAAAATTCACCAGGTCGCTGCCGGCCATGGATACCTCCGAAGTAGTAGCCTGCGACTTTAGTTCCTGTTTTACCGTTGCCAATGTTGCATCGGCTTTTTTATAATCAAAATGAGGAATGGTCCAGTACGGAAACGAAAAGCTAAGCACCTGCGATCGATTGTAACCCGGATCCATCGTCTGGATAAAACGCAATTGCCTGTATATTACCAGCGTACCCACGATTAGTACTACCGAAATGGTGAATTGGGCAACTACCAGCACGCGTCGCAGCCCAACGTCCTTAAAGTTTAACATTGATTTCCCTCTGAAAACGCTCATTGGGTCGAATGATGAAAGCAGCATGGCCGGGTAAAAGCCATTTAACAGGAACGAAACCAGCAAGGTGCCGCCAAGGATCAATAACACCACCGGCGAGTTAAACGGATTATCAAACTCCTTATCGGTAAAATTGCGGAACCAGGGCAGCGTTAGTTCAACCAGCACCAGCGCTAAAACCAGGGCCAGCAGGCTCACCACCAGCGACTCCGACATAAACTGCCCAAAAAGCTGCCCACGACCAGCCCCAACAATTTTACGCACGCTTACTTCCTTTGAACGCATGCTGGCACGTGCGGTAGTAAGGTTTACATAGTTGATGCAGGCGGTTATCAGCAATAACGCCGCGAGCACGATAAAAACATTTACGATGGTGCGGTTACCATGCAAAAAAGTCGAACTCTGCAGGTCGGTTTCAAAATGCATGTCCGTCAGGCCGGTTAAGGTAAATTTTTCACTGCCGTTATCCTTTTCGTGATTTTTATGCTGAATTGCAAACAGCGCATCCGAAACGGATTTGAGGCTGGATCCAGGCCGCAGCTTTACAAAAGTTATGAAATTGTAATTACCCCATTGCATCGAATTCTTTTTTTCGTTGGGGTTGGCGAGTTGAGCGGCGATGGGCATAAGCACATTAAACCTGAAACTGGAGTTGGCAGGATAATCCTTAACCACTGCTTGTACCTGGTAATTGTTGGTATCGATGCGCAGCACCCTGCCTACTGCATCCTGGCTGCCGAAATATTTTTTTGCCGTGGATTGCGTCAGGATGATACTAAAAGGGTTTTTATTGAAAGCATCCGGCGAACCCTCAACGAAATCATAATGAAACATTTTAAACCAATTCTCGTCCACATAAGCAGCTTTAGGCTCGGTAATAAACTTGCCGCCATCCTGTAAACTCAGGTCGCGGTAGTGGCCGCGCATCCGGGTAATGCCGGTAATTTGCGGTATTTGCCTTGAGGCAAACTCGCCCAGCACATAGGGCGAAGTTTCCCACACCCAAGTCTCGCTTTTGGAGATAGAGAGGTTGGTTTTTATGCGATAAATATCGGCGGCACCAGGTTGGGCCTTATCGAAGCTCAACTCGTTTTGTACCCACATAGCAATCAGCACAGCCGCTGCCATGCCGATACCCAGGCCGGCGACGTTGATGGATGTCATCCTTTTGTGTCGCCAAAGGCTTCGCCAGGCGATTTTGAAATAGTTTCTAACCATGATTACACCGATTTATTTTTTGAAATCATATTGACTAAAAGTCGCTTTCCTTTCAATTTAACTGCCAACTTGCTACTGCTGACTGCCTACTCACTCCTCAGACTTTCCACCGGATTTGCCAGCGCCGCCTTAATGGATTGAAAACTCACCGTTATAAAGGCAATAAATATAGCGGCTCCGCCAGCTGCAAAAAATATCCACGCGTTGATATCGATGCGATAGGCAAAATCGTGCAACCAGCTATTCGCGAAATACCAGGCCAGCGGAGAGGCAATAATAACCGCAATAAAGGTAAGTTTTAAAAAGTCTTTGGCGATAAGGCCTACGATGCCGGCCACGTCGGCGCCGAGTACTTTACGAATACCGATCTCCTTTGCACGCTGCGCAGTCGTAAACGCCGATAATGCAAACAAGCCCATGCAGGCCAGCAAAATGGCCAGAGTTGAAAAAGTGCTGAATACATCGGCTGTCTTTTGCTCCGAATCGTACATGCTGTTGTAATTGTCGTCGAGAAATCGATAAGTAAACGGCATTGTAGGGACGCGCTCTTTCCATAATGCCTGCAAAGCCTGAAGTGTAGCAGGAGCGTTCTGCCCAGTGGTTTTTAATAGCATATAGTTGGTGAACACCGTATCCAGGAAGAGCATCATAGGGCCGATAGGTTGGTGCAGCGATGCAAAGTGAAAATCTTTGATGACCCCCACAACGGTACCGGGCGAGCCTTTAACAACCGTTTTGCCGATGGCCTGTTCGGGCGACCAGCCAAGGTTTTTAGCAGCCGTCTCGTTTAAAATAAAGGAATATCTAAAGTTTTTGTATTTGTTGGTGGTATCCATCAGCTTAAACTCATCGTCGTTAAAATCCTTTCCGGCGATGAGTTTCATGTTCAGGGTTTTTATCAGCCCAACGTCAGACGGCAGGCAAACGATATTCAAATCTTTTTTACCATGGCCGTCGTCAGCCGTTATACCGTCTCCCCATTGTACCGAAGTAGGCATGGCATTTGCGCCGCTTACACTGGATACCCCGGGCATGCGGGCAATCTCGCCCTTCAATGCTTCGTAGTGCTGGTGGGCACGGTCGTCGGTTGTTATAACGATGACATGGTCTTTATCATAACCTAAATCCTTGTGCCGGATATAGTTCAGTTGCTGAACAACGACAATTGTTCCGACGATCAGAAATATCGATATAGAGAACTGGATGACGATAAGCGCTTGCCGGAAAAACCCACCGGACGAGGTAAGCTTTAAACCAGATTTAAGTATGCTGATGAGCCGAACATTTGACAGCACGAAGGCGGGGTAACTGCCGGACGCAAAAGCGATAATTATACAAAGGGCCAGCATAGCCAGTATGGGCAGCGGCTGCACCCATACCACAAAAGACAATTGTTTGCCGGTAAGCTGGTTGAAGTAAGGCAAAAGCACGATGGCAAGCACCACCGCAAAAACAAGTGAGATCAGTGTCAGCAAAAACGATTCGCCGATAAACTGGCCAAAAAGCTGCGATTTTTGAGCGCCCAAAACCTTGCGGATGCCAATTTCGGTGCTTTTGGCGGTAGACTGCACAGTTGCCAGGTTGGTATAATTGATACAGGCGATAATGAGTATGAGCAGCGCGATGATCCCAAGCCCGTAAACAGTGGTTGCATTACCCGATGGTTCCAGCCCGTCGAGTTTCGAGTTCAGGTGCACCTGCAGCATCGGCTCAAGGTTATAGGTGAGCGGGCTGTTGGCGGCCAGTTTAAGCTCTTCTTTACTCACGCCCTTCATATAGGTGTCCAGTTGCCGCTGAAAACCAGGGATTTGGTCTTTATTGCGGAGCAACAGGTAAGTAACATAGTTGGCCGTCCACCATTCTTCGTGTTTGGAGGCGCCCGTTGAAGTGAAAGAGCCGATAAAATCAAACTTGATCTGTGAGTTTTCGGGCGCATCAGCAACAACGCCGGTTACCTGGTATATCTTTGCCGGCCCGTACCAGGCTACTGAAAGCGTTTTACCGACCGGATCCTCGCTGCCAAAATATTTGGCTGCCATGGATTGCGTAACCACCACTTTATTGGGTGCATCCAGCACGGTTTTCGGGTCGCCCTTCAGCAGGTGGAATGAAAATAGCTTAAAAAATGCAGAATCGGCGTACAGGAACCGTTTCTCGATGTACATCTGGTTGCCGTATTTCATCACCACGGTGCCATTGATGGTGCGAACAAAACCTTCCACCTGCGGAAAAGTGCGTTGCAGCTGCGGACCGGCCTTGCTACCGGTAGTGGCGTATTTTTCCTTGCCGCCTTCACCAAATTGCATCGTCATGCGCACAATGCGGTCGGCATTTTTATTAAAACGGTCGTAGCTCAACTCGTTTATGATAAACAAGCCGATGAGTAAACAACTGCTTATCCCGACAGTTAAACCCACCAGGTTTATCAGCGTGTACAACCTGCTTTTTTGCAGCCTGCGAAATGCTATTTTAAAATAAGTCCAGATCATGTTTAAATCAATTAGTGAATTGGTGATTTAGTGAATTAGTGATTTATTTTTTTAACTGCCTACTGCCTACTCCGACCGAAGGCTGTTCACCGGGTTTGCCCGGGCTGCCTTAATGGTTTGGAAGGCGGATGTCAGGATAGATGTTGCCAGCATCAATACGCCGCCACCGGCAAATATCCACCAGCTGATGGTGGTGCGGTCGGCAAATGTTTCCATCCACTTATTTAGCGCCAGCCACCCTATCGGGACAACGATAACAAAAGCAAGCAGAACCAGCCAAACAATTTCGCGCGAAAGCAGGCTTACGATTTGTGTTACAGTTGCGCCGAGCACCTTGCGTACACCGATCTCCTTGGTACGCTGGCTGGTCGTAAAAATGGCAAGTCCAAGCAGCCCGAGGCAACTGATCAATATGGACAGACCGGTAGCCCATTTGAGCAGGGTAACCGTATTTTCTTCGGCCGAGTACATGCTGGCTATCGATTCGTCCACAAAATGATATTCGAAGTCGTCGTTGGGGTAAGCCTGCTTCCAGTCCTGCTGCATGGCGGTGATAGCTGTATGCCAGTTGCTACCGGTGCCGGGTTTAAGGGCGATATGGAAAGTGCTACTGACGCCCGGATCGGCGCTAGTCATGATAGCCAATGGCGCGACAGCCGCGTGCAGCGATTCCTGGTGGAAATCGGATACTACGCCGATTATTTGCATGCGGGTGTCGCCGTTAAACTTCTCGATATTTTTGCCAACGGCTTGCTGGGGACTTTGGAAACCCAATATTTTGGCGTACGTATCATTAATCAGGAAGGCTTTGCCGGCATCGCCCTGCCGTAAATTGCGGCCGGCGAGCAGCTTGATATGATAGAGTTTGATATAGTTTTCGTCACCAAACTTTTCGTTCAAATCTTCGGTCACGATTTCCTTTTTACCATTAAAGAAATGTGCTTCGGTGCTGTTGGGGTTTCCTGACGAAGGCGCATCGTTACCCATGCTTGCCATCTGTACCTCCGGTATAGCCCTGAATTGATTGAGCAATACCACGTTTGCCTTTGGGTTGATATTTTTAAACGGTGAGGCAATCATTACAATACCTTCTTTTTTAAAACCGAGGTTTTTGTTCACTGCGTAGTATATCTGTTTGCTCACCATCACGGTGGCGATGATAAAAAACTGCGCGATGACGAATTGTGTAACGATCAATGATTTGCGCATCCAGTCGTTGCGCGATCCTTTCCCGCCAGCCACCTGGTTTTTAAGCACCGCGACAGGCTTATATCCCGACAGGATAACCGCCGGGTAAAAGCCGGACAGCAGGCTTACAACGATGGACAGCCCCAGCAGAAATAAAATAATGCCAGGTTGTGCAAACAGGTCGAGCTTGATGCCCTGGGGAATAAAACCCGCAAAAAGGCGAAGTATCACCGGCGTGAGCGCTGCAGCTGCTATAACGGCCAACAGGGTTGTCAGCCAGGTTTCAGCCAGGAACTGGCCGATCAATTGCAGCCTGGTGCTGCCCATGGTTTTGCGCACGCCGATCTCGCGGGCGCGCTGGGTAGACTGGGCAGTGGTGAGATTTATAAAATTGATACAACCGCACAAGAGCAAAAAAAGCGCTATGCCGAGCAAATAATAAAGCGTGGTAACGTTGGCTGTTTCCCAGTTTGCGATACCGCCATAATTGGCATCGAAATGAATTTTACTAAGCGGCTGCAAGGCCAGCGCCTGCGTCCTTCCCGGCTTTTGTTTGTCATTTTTTTTGAGCATGGCATTCAATTGATCTTGTAACCGTGCAGCCGAAGCGCCAGGGGAAAGCTTTACAAAAAACTGCCGCATCGGGTTATGGCCACCCCAGTTATGCAATTGAAGTTGCATGCGCCAACTCATGTGAGCGAAAGCTGTTTGGTAAGAGACAAAATCGTGGAAGGTAAAATCGGTATTATCCCTGATTGGCGCTACAATACCTGATACCGAGGTTTTGATGGTATCGTAAATAACCGTTTTCCCCATTACCTGGTCGTAGGACAACCCGGGAAAATAAACTGCCGCCTGGTCACTTGTTAATACAACATGATCGGGTTCGTTGAGCGCGGTTTTTGGCGAGCCGGCCAGCCACTTGTATTGAAGCAATTGAAAATAGTTGCCGTCGACAAAGGCGACATCCTGCTGCTGCTTAAACTTAACGGGCGCGCCGCCGGCCCTTTGGATAAATACGTCGGGCGGCGTCATGTGAAACACCGACGCCGACACTTCAAGCCCCGTCACCTGGTCCTTAACTACCCAGGGTAAAGGACCGCTTACGCCGGGGTTATGCGCCAGACTGCCTTCGAAATTGAAGTCGGTTACCACGCGATAAATGCGGTCGCCGTCCTTTTCGAACTTGTCAAAGGTAAAATCATGCTGAACCAGCAAATAAATTACCAGGCAGGCCGCAATACCGACGGATAGGCCGGTAACGTTGATCAGTGTAAATACCTTGTGCCGCCAAAAATTGCGGATTGCGATTTTAAGATAGTTTTTTATCATCGTTGGTTTATTAGTTCACTTGTTCACTTGTTCATTGGCGCTTGTCGCACGTGAAGCGTTTTCTGCCCTTCCCCTTTTACATTTCCCTTTTCACCTCAAAAAGCTACTCACTTCTCAAACTCTTTACCGGGTTGGCTACAGCCGCTTTAATGGCCTGGAAACTAACGGTGAGCAGCGCTATGACGGTGGACAACAGGCCGGCAACGGCAAACATCCACCAGCTGACCGGCACTTTATATGCAAAGCTTTCCAGCCATTTATGCATAGCCCACCATGCCAGGGGTGTGGCCAGCACAAACGCAATGCCCACCAGCTTGACAAATTCCGTCGAAAGTAAACCCACAACACCGGCTACACTTGCACCCATCACCTTCCGGATGCCTATTTCCTTCCGGCGCTGCTCGGCGCTGAAGGCGGCCAGTCCAAACAAGCCCAGGCAGGAAATTAGAATTGCCATCAGCGTGAATGAGTTGATGATATTGGACAGGCTAATTTCTGCCTCGTACTGCTTTTGCACCTGCTGGTCAAGGAAGGTATATTCAAACGGCACTCCAGGCAGGTCTTGTTTCCAAATCGATTCCACTTTGCGTAAAAGCGACTTGTAATCCGTGCTGCTAACCGAAATGGTCATATAGGAAAAATACGCGGTCGGATCGTCATTATAAAATATCATGAACGGCCCCACATTGTCGTGAAGGGAGCTGGCGTTAAAATCCTTCATCACGCCGGCAATATCAAAATAGTGGACAGTACCATTAAAGTATTTGCTGTACAGCCTTGCACCTGCTGCCTTTTCGGGTGTAAGGCCAAGTTGCTTGCATAAGGTTTCATTAATCAAAGTTTTGGATGTATCTCCGCGTAAAAAATCACGGCCGGCGATGATTTTAATCCCGCTCGTTTTAATAAATTTATCATCGGCAGCCATGTTCTCGGCATCTACGGATAGGGCCGGGTCGCCGCCGGCAACTTTCACGGGGAAATCGCTGCCGGTATGGTGACTGAGGTAATTATCCGACCGGCTAACCAATTTCACCTCCGCAAGTTGCTGCAAATCTTTTTGAATGATTTTCATTTTCTGTCGCGTGTCGCCGGTGTAAAAACCCAAAACAATCTTCTGATTTTTATCGAAGCCCAGGTCTTTATTTTTGATAAAGTTGAGCTGGCTATAAATGATGATAATAGCAGTGGTGAGCACAATGGACAGAAAGAACTGGAATACCACCAGCGAGCGGCGTATACCTGTTGCTGATGCCCGGCTGGTAAAATTGCCTTTTAAAACTTTTATGGCCTCAAATGCCGACAAATAAAACGCCGGGTAGCTGCCTGCCAGCGCGCCGGTTATAAACACTATACCCAGCAAAACGAGCCAGATGCTGAAATGATTAAAAAAGGTAAGCTGTACCTGGGTTTGTGTAATTTGGTTAAGATACGGCGCCAACAAGTATAATAAGGGCACCGCCAGCAATACACCAATAAATGTCAATAAAAACGATTCGCCCAGGAACTGTTTTATTAAATCGGTGCGGCCTGCGCCTACTACCTTACGCACGCCAACCTCCTTCGCGCGTTTGGAAGCCCGGGCGGTTGACAGGTTCATGAAATTAATGCAAGCGATCAGCTGTATCATCACCGCTATACCGGCCAGGATGAATAACAGCGTAGGGCTCACGGCTTTCGTCATCTCCGGATCGAGGCCAGGCGTTGTATGCACCGATGCGATGGGCTGCAGGTGAAGCGATTTGGTCATCCCAAGCGCCTTAAGTTGCTGCGCGCCATGGCGATACAGGAAAGCCGGCAGCTTTTTCTCCAGCGCGGCGGCGCTGGCGCCCGACCGCAGCTTAACATAGGAGTACATAAAGTTGTTGCCGGCAAACTGGTTAACATTCAGCAAAAAACGCCCGAAACCGCCGCTGCGCATGGTAACAAAGATATTGGCCGAAATATGCGTTTTGCCCAGGCTTTCATCAACTACACCGTTCACTTTAAAATCATGTTTGCCGTAGGTATTATCAATGGTAATTACTTTTCCAACCGGGTCTTCGCTGCCAAACAGCTTAATAGCGGTGGATTTCGCCAATACGATGGAATAGGGTTCGGCAAGAATATCCGGGCTGTTTTTGCCGTAGGCGAAATGATAACTCAATACATCGAAAAAAGTGGAATCGACATAAACCAAACCGCTTTCATTAAGCAACTTATCTTTATATTTCAGCGTGTTGCTGCCATTGCCCGACATATCCGACGAATAAAGCCGCGCAAACTGCGCTACTTCCGGAAAATCGCGTTTCATGGCAGGCGCCGTTGGGGGTGACACTGCGGCCATTTGGTGCTGGTCGCCGGTTTGGCCAAGGGTGGTAGTAATACGGTAAATGTCCTGTAGGCCGGCGTGATGCCCATCGTAACTATATTGGTCCTGTACATACAACAAGATGTAAAGGCAGCATAAGGTACCCATAGTCAGCCCCGTAATGTTAATGAAACTGAATGTTTTATTCTTCAGCAAAAAACGAACGGCAGTTTTTAGATAGCTTTTTATCATTTTTATTGGTTCGTTAGTTCACTGGTTCATTAGTTTATTAGCGTCCATCGGTTATTGGGTTTCACCAAAAATAAAAACTGCCAACTGCCTACCGCCTACTCACTCCTGAGGCTCTTCACCGGGTTTGCTGTAGCGGCTTTGATGGATTGAAAGCTGATTGTAACAAAGGCAATAATCACTGCTATTATGGCTGCCGACGCCAGTATCCACCAGCTTACACTGGTCCGCGAGGCGAAACTGTCAAGCCATTGGTTCATAAAATATAAGGCCAGCGGCAATGCGACTACGGCAGCAATTGTCACCAGCGCCAAAAACTCTTTCGACAACTCCTGTACAATTTGCGGCACGCTCGCTCCAAGCACCTTGCGTACCCCGATCTCTTTTACCCGCTGGCCGATGGTGAACGCCGATAGCCCGAACAACCCTAGACAGGCAATAAATATGGCAATGCAGGCAAATATGGTAAACAGTGTACCCTGCTGTTGCTCGCTTCGGTAAAGCTGGTCGAATTTCTGATCGAGGAAAGTAAAATCGAAGGGTGTAGTGGGTGCATAATGCATAAAGGTATTCCGGATGTGGCTTACCGATGCCTGTACATTTTGTCCGCTGACCTTAATGGAAATCCTGCCGTAAGGCTGCCATATCAGTATGATGGGGATGATTGGCTGATGCAGCGACTCAAAATGAAAATCTTTCATCACGCCGATAACATTCCCTGTTACATTACCATATTTTATTTGCTTATTGATGGCTTTTTCAGGCGTACCCCATCCAAGTGTTTTTACAGTAGTTTCATTGATGATGAATTTGTTGGAATCGGTTTTTATGTTGTGCGAAAAATTACGGCCGGCGGCCATGGTGATACCGAAGGTCGGGATAAAGCCGTCGTCAACGGCCACTTGCTTCAGGTCGACCTTTAACGGCTGGAAAGTGCCCCCCTCCAAAACGGATGCACCCTGATCATCCAGCAACCGCCCTGACGGGATGCGCGAGGAACGGCCGATTGATTTTATATTGGGATTGCTCAGCAAATCAGTTTTAAAGGCATCAAACTGGTTACCGACCGCGCCGCCGCCCACCAGGGTTAAAACATGATCTTTATTAAAACCAAGGTCCTTGTCCTGTATGTATTGCAGTTGCCTGAATACGACGGCGGTTGCCACGATCAGGACAATGGAGATGGAGAACTGCAGTACAACCAGGATTTTGCGGAACGAAAATGTGGCCGTTTGTACTTTAAATAAACCCTTCAATACTTTTACAGGGATAAAGGACGACATAAACAACGCCGGATAAATTCCGCTGATCAAACCTACGATGCAGGGCAGCAACAGTACAGGAATTAAAAAATACCAGCTGAAAAGACTGCCGATAGTGAGCTGCAAACCCGACATGTTATTCACTGCCGGCAACACTAATGAGGCTATGGCGAATGCCAGCAATAACGACACATAGGTTACAATTACCGACTCGCTCAAAAACTGGGCGATAATTTCTTTACGCTGCGCGCCTACTACTTTCCGGATTCCTATTTCCTTCGCCCGGAGAGCCGAACGCGCTGTAGAAAGATTCATGTAGTTAATGCAGGCGATAAGCAAAATAAACAGCGCAATAGCCGAAAAGATATAAACCCGGGTCGAGCTTCCGTTTTCTTCAATCTCATCATCGAGATGCGAGGTGAGATGAATATCCGTTAGCTTTTGTGCAGTAAGTTTTGTGGTATTGTGCACTTTAAGCTTTGGCGGCGCTCCAAGGGCGGCGCAGTATTTGTCCAAAAAGTCAGGAAATCGTGCTTCAATACGCTCAGCCGTATAACCCTTCGGGAACATCAGGTAAGTATAAAAGGCGTTATTACCATAACTGGTTGCCAGCTGCTTTTCGCCATAAATGGTTGAATCGTTTAGTGTGCTGAACGACACCAAAATATTCGGGTGCATGTGGGAATTGAAAGGAAGCGGACTATAGATGCCCTTAACTGTAAACGCGTGTTTATTGCCGTCGAGAATAATTTGTTTATTCATGGGGTCCTCGCCGCCGAAATATTTTTTGGCTATATCCGGCGTAAGCATCGCGCTATACGGCTCGGTTAATGCTTTACGTCCGTCGCCCTTTAAAACCGGCACAGTAAAAAAGTCGAAGAAGTTTTCATCGGCGAAAAACGCATTCTGCTCATTAAACAGTTTTTCCTTGTATCGGAAAGAAATTGTACCATCGGGCAGTGTACGCGTCATTTCCTTCATATCGGAAAATGCCAGCTTCAAGCCGGGGCCGAACGCCGGCGCTATGGAACTTAAATGCAGGCTTTCAACGTTTGGCCCCGAATAAAAAATGCGGGTAACGCGGTATATGTCATCGGCATTTTTGTTGTACCTGTCGTAACTTTTTTCGTTGATAACGTACGTCAAAATGAGCAGGCAGCAGGTTAATCCCACGGTTATGCCGAATATGTTGACAAAAGAAATAAACGGATGCCTTTTGATATTACGAAAAGCGCTCCTGAAGTAGTTTCGTATCATGATGAAATCAATTAGTGAATTATTGACTTAGTGAATTAGTGATTTTTTTGATTTTTGGATTATCGAGTTATTGATTCTTTTTAACTGCCTACTGCCTGCTGCCCACTGCAAACTGCCCACTGCAAACTGCCAACTACTCCGAACGAAGGCTCCTCACGGGGTTGGCCAGCGCTGCTTTGATGGATTGAAAGCTTATCGTTATAGCGGCTACCAATAGTGCTATCACTCCCGCCAGCACAAAAACCCACCAGTGTATTTCGGTGCGGTAGGCAAAATCCTGCAACCATTTATCCATTGCATACCAGGTTACCGGGAATGATATTAATGCGGCGACTAAAATGAGTTGCAAAAATTCTCTCGAGAGCATGGTGGTTATGCTTCCGGTCGAGGCGCCCAACACCTTCCGGATGCCGATCTCTTTTACCCGTTGCCGAATCATGAAGGCTGCCAGCCCAAATAAACCAAGACAGGCAATAACAATTGCAATAATGGAAAAAGAGGTGAAGATATTACCCACGCGCTGCTCTTCACCATAAAGTGAGGCAAACTGCTGGTCGAGGAATGAATAGTTAAACGGCGCGCCTGAGTGATATTGTTCCCATTTGTTTTTAATATCGTTGATCAGGTGCTGAACGTCAGCAGTTTTTATGCGGGCAATAACTTTACCCTTGGAGATATTCGAGGCAATCATCATCAACGGCGCGATTTTTTGTTTGGCCGATGTAAAGTGAAAATCCTTAACCACGCCAACGATCATATAATGCCGCTGGCCCGACCGGATGATTGTTTTGCCAATAGGGTCGGTATCTCCAAAACCCAATGCACTTACCTCAGCCTCATTTATGATCACCGAAGTGGAATCAGCGGGGCCCGATGGATAAAAATTACGTCCTTTAACCAGTTCCATCTTCATTGTCGGGATGTAATTAGGGTCCACCCAGAAAATACTGGTGGCTATCGCATTGCGGCTACCCTTGTCGGCTATTTCTTTAGCGTAGATTTCCGTCCCGCCTGCATCATTGTAACCAGGCGCATTGTCAGTCTTGGTGACACTTACGACGCGGTGGTCATTTACTAAGTCTTGCTTAAAGGCATCGATGTTGTTGCCCAGCGCATAGGCGTCATTAACTACCAGCACCTGGTTTTTATCATAGCCGAGTTTCTTGTTTTGCATGTAGTTCAGTTGCTGAAACACAACGAACGTAGCGATAATGAGCGCCGTCGAAATAGCGAATTGGAAAACAATCAACCCGCTTCTAAGGCCGCTCTTCCTGGAAAGTTGGAGACCGTTGCCGCCTTTTAGAATAGGAATAATTTTGAAAGACGACATGAAAACCGCCGGGTAAAGCCCCGCCATCAGCCCGACAACGAGGATCAATCCTAATTCACCCGCGATGGCCCACGAGCTTAAATAAAAAGTTAGCGTGACGTGCTTGCCGGCAACATCATTAAAGTAAGGCAACAGCAGGTACACCAATCCGAGCGCCGCTACCATCGAAAACAACGTAAGCATCAGCGATTCCGTCAAAAATTGCCAAACCAACTTATTTTTTTCGGAGCCGAGTACTTTACGTACGCCAATCTCCCTTGCGCGTTTGGTAGCCGCCGCTGTAGAAAGATTGGTAAAGTTAATGCACGCCAGCAGCAATACGAAAATAGCCAGCGCGGCAAATATGTAAATGTAGTGAATATCTCCACCGGGCTCCAACTCATATTTGCCCGGCGAGTGCAGGTGAATAGCTGTGAGCGGCTGAAGAAGGAATTTGAAGGTATTTACAGATTTCTGCGCCTCGGCCAGGCTCACGCCCATATCATGCTGAACTTCAGGAACGACATACTTTGCCACCAATTGCGGAAACGCCGCTTCCAGCTTATGAGGGTCGGCCTTTTTATCCAAAAGCAGGTAAGTAAAGTCGTTTACATTACTCCAGGTTTGCGGGGTCGAAGCGTTGTCTTCCGTAACAAAGCTCATAAAAGCATCCCCATGGAAATGAGAATTATCAGGGACTCTATCAATTATACCCGTCACTTTTACCAGGTCTTTGCCTACGGTTAACATTTTCCCAAGGGCATCACTTTCGCCAAAATATTTCTTTTCAAAATCTTTGGTGATGACCATAGTTTCAGGCTCGGTTAAGGCGTTTTTGCTGTCACCTTCCAGCAGGGGGATTGAAAACAGTTGCAGGAAGTTAGAATCGATAAACATGATTTTTTCTTCCTTAAAAGTTTTGTCTTCATATTTTACAAATACCGGTCTCCGTTGATCTAATCGGGTATAAGCTAACACCGAGGGAAAAGCATTTTTTATGCCCGGGCCGACCGCTACATCCACGCTGGGGAATATCGTAGTGCCGCCGTTCGCGTCAGCCGACAGATATACCCTGTACAATTGTTTCGAATTGGCTGAATAGGTATCGTATGTTAATTCGCTATGCAGGTAAGCGCCAATGAGCATGCAGCAAGCCAGCCCTACGGCCAGGCCAAAAACGTTAATAAGCGAGAAAACCTTATTGGTTTTAAGGTTTCGCCATGCAGTGATAATGAAGTTCCGTATCATGATAAACGAAATTTTTCGTAACAGGTTTAAAACCCATACCAAATCATTAATTAATTGATTATTAACGACTTATTTTTAAACCATATTATCAACTGTACGAACGTGTAACAATGGGTGTACGGTTATGATACAATGTTGTTGATTTCGGAATCCGGAATGTCGATTTCGAATTGTTAAAATAAAAAAGTCCCGGCAGATTTTAACCATACCGGGACCGTTCAACCTTCCATAAAACCTCTAAACTTAATTCACATTTATTAAAACATCAGTTGTAGTTTCTTCTGACTTTGCTGACTTCCTGACTTTCGGACTAAAATCAATTAAAACTGATTTCCAATTTCCCGCTGGCATCAACATTTACCGGTATACCGCCGCCATTAAGCGTACCCTTAACGTGAGTTTTGTCCCATTCGCCGCTAAAGTTAGATACCGATTGTGAGCTGATCCTGTCGGCCGATAAATTCAGATCCAAACCTTGTTTGCCTGGCAGCGAAAGGTCAATATGACCACCACTATCGTCCAATTTTACGTATTTGCCCAGTTTTACCAACTCGATGTGCATGCTGCCGCCGCTGGTTGATGCTTCCAGGCTGCAGGCCATACGGGTTAGATTAACACTGCCGCCGCTTGTACCGGTAACCAGTTCGCCTTCCACGTCGCTGGCTTCCACACTGCCGCCGCTGGTTTGCGCGTTTATGTCGCCTTTCATATTATCCAGGTGGAGCGAGCCGCCGCTGGTTTCTAATTTGATCTTGCCGTGGCAGCCATTTGCATGAATGCTGCCGCCGCTGGTTTCCAGGTTAATATTTTCGCCTGAGTTTGCTACCTCGATACTACCGCCGCTGGTTTCCCCCTTAATCATGCCATTTAATGCATCAAGGTGCAAACTGCCGCCGCTTGTGCTGAAATTTTCTTCGCCGGTGAGGTTATCCAGGTGAATGCTTCCTCCGCTGGTGCCCAAATGGGTGTTCACTTCCCTCGGCACAAAAATCCTGAACGAGATGTTCAACTGCCTTCTCCAGTCCCAATTGTCGCCATCGTGCTTTCTTTTTGCTTTGGCGTGCAATTCGTGGTTGTTCGCGGATATATCGAGCTCATAGTCGTCATTTAAACGTTTATCAATTTCTTCTTTCGACAGATCGAGCCCGTTGTTGCCTTTAATAAATACTTCGATCCTTGCTGCTTCACCCGAAGCCCCGCTAACGGTAATGCTGCCGCCGGATGTTTCGACGTAAACTTCTTTTATTGCACTGGCTGACAATGATTTAGTAAGATACGGTGTTTTATTCCAATCCTGCGCTAAAGCAACACAACTTTGGCAGGCGATAAATAATACTAACAAATAAGTTTTCATTTTTTTAAGATTGTTTATACAATAGATGCAGCTTTTAATCGTTGCGTTGCATCCCTTGCGAAAAAGTTTTCAGCTGGCGGTTGAAATTCTTAGCTGCGCACTGCCTACTAAAAACTGCCTACTCGGAACGAAGGCTCTTCACCGGGTTGGTCAAAGCAGCCTTTACCGCCTGGAAACTTATGGTAGCAAATGCGATTAATACCGCAGCTATCCCTGCTATGGCAAAAATCCACCACTCAATAATAATACGGTAGGCATAATCTTGCAGCCATTTGGTCATGGCGTACCAGGCAATGGGGCTGGCTATCAGTAAAGAAACGGCGACCAGCATTAAAAAATCTTTGGACAACATGCCGGTTATATTTATTACACTGGCGCCAAGCACCTTGCGGATGCCGATCTCTTTTATCCTGACCTGTGCAGTGTAAGTAGCCAGCCCAAACAAGCCCAGGCATGATACCAGGATGGCTATGACGGCAAATGCGCTGAAAAGCGTACCTGAACGCTGATCGGATTTGTATAAATTATCGTAATCCGCATCCATGAAACTATATTCAAAAGGGAAAGCCGCATTATACTGCTTCCATATTTTGGTGGCTGCCGCAATGGCCTTGGGCGCATCCTTGCCGGTTGTACGGATGGAAATACGCCAGTCGTTTCCGGGCCGGTATGCAAATACCGCCGGCTCGATTTTTTGCTTCAGTGATGCAAAGTGAAAGTCCTTCACCACGCCGATGATCGTTCCATTAATGTCATGCAATTTAAAGCGTTTACCTACCGGGTTTTTGATACCTGTTTCGCGCACTGCCGTTTCGTTCAGCAGGTAGTGCGCTGTATCTGTTTTATAGCCCGCAAAGCCAGTTCCGGCCGCAAGCTTTACTTTAAAAAAGTCCAGGTAATTCTTGTCGATATACATGGGATGAATGAGAAACATGGTGCCCTGGACTTTGCCATCCCAATCCGTATCGCCGGTATTGCTGCCAATGCTGACAATATTATCGCTTGAACTGGTTACCCCATAAATGCCGGGTTGTCGCAGCAATTCAGCGCGCAGCGCCTCGTAGTTCTTTTGCATATCGCGCATGCCGAAGGAGAATACGTAGGATTTGTCGTAGCCCAATTCTTTTTCGCGGATATACTTTAACTGGCTGTTGATGACCAGGGTGCCGATGATGAGCCCTATGGAGAAAATAAATTGCGTTACTACCAATACTTTACGAAAAGCCGCATTGCCGATGCCCAGTGAAATTTTACCCTTTAATGCATTGATAGGTTTGAACGACGACAACAAAAGTGCAGGGTAAATGCTCGATATAGTTAGCGTGGCTAACAGTGTCAGGCCTATCACTTCCCAAACGCCGCCATCGAGCAGGTTAAATACCATTTGTTTGCCCGAGAGATTGTTGTAAAGCGGCATCAGCAATTCAATTGCCCCGAAGGCAAGCACCAACGCGATCGAAAAAAACAAGACGGTTTCGATCACAAACTGGGCGAACAATTGTTTCCGCTCCGCTCCTATTATTTTTCGCACGCTCACCTCTTTTGAACGCAGCATGGCCCGCGCGGTCGACAGGTTTACATAGTTGATGCAGGCGATAAGTAAAATAAAAATGGCAATGATTAAAAATATCCTGACCGTTTGCATACCCGACTCGCTCCCATCGGCATTATAAAGATGGATTTGCGTAAACGGCTGCATCTGGTATTTTACTTTTGCCGCATCGGGGCCGGGCTGGTGCTGAATGTGGATTTTGGTAAGCTTGTCTGCAATGGCCTGCACATTAGTACCCGCCGGCAGCAACAAAAAAGTGGTGGTATAATAGTTACCCCAATCTTCATCCATCGATTTCCAATAGTCTTTGCCGGTATATTGTTTCTTTTTTACTTCCATTGAAAACAGCATATCAAACTTGATGGATGAATTTTCGGGAGCATCCGCCATCAACCCGGTCACGGTATAGCTATCCTTGTTATCCGCCAGGATAGTTTTACCTATGGGGTCGGCGTCGCCAAAAAATCGCTTTGCTGTTGCTTGCGTTATCACGATGGATTTGTCGTTGGGAAAAGGCGCATTAACGTTCCCCTTTAACATTTTGAAGTCGAATATTTTAAAGAAAGAAGGGTCGACATACCAGTTGCCATTGTCCCCCGTTCCCAATAATTTGTCCTTGTAGCGGAATACGGAGTATTCATAAGCATAAACTAGTCGAACAGCGCTTTGCACGCCCGGCACTTCCTTTAGTGCATAGGTGGCCACCGGCCCCTGTACGCCTCCCCAAATCTGTTTGCTGCTGCCGGTACCAATTTGGGCTTCCATTTGGTACAAGCGATCCGCCTTGGTATGGAACCGGTCGAAACTCAGTTCATCACTTACCCATAGCAGGATCATGAGTCCGACAGTTAGCCCTACTGTAAGGCCGACAATGTTTATAGATGCGTAAAACTTGTTTTTTAAAATATTACGCCATGCGGTTTTGAAATAGTTACGTATCATTGATCCCTCCTGACCTCCCCTAAAGGGGAGGAAATTAATTTTTAGTTATTTAGTTTCAATTCGATCTTAAAACTATCCACTAGTTCCCCCTTTAGGTGGTTAGTGGGTTACTCACTTCTCAGGCTCTTCACCGGGTTCATCAGCGCTGCCTTGGCAGATTGAAAACTCACTGTAATTAAGGCGATCAAAATGGATAATACCGCCGATAAAGCAAATATCCACCAATCCATACTGGTGCGGTAAGTATAATCCTGCAGCCATACATGCATGATCCACCAGGACAGCGGCGTTGCAAAAAGCAGGGCGATGGCTACCAGCACCATAAACTCTTTGGATAGCAGCGTGAACAGCGAGCCGATGCTTGCGCCCAGTACTTTGCGGATGCCAATTTCCTTTATGCGCTGCTCGGCAGTAAACATGGCGAGGCCAAGCAGCCCGAGGCACGAAATAAAGATGCCTAAAAAGGCAAATGCTTTTGATAGCTTTCCCACTACCTGTTCGTTATCATACAGCTTTTTGTACTCCAGGTCTGTAAAATAATAGGTGAAAGTAAAATTGGGATTCAGCTCTTTACACAACTTTTCGATGGTTGCCAGTGCCTGCCTGGTTTGCCCCGGCTGGGTGCGGATCAATATATTTCCGTAGGAAGCCGAATCGCGCAAATTGATGATCAGGGGTTGAATAGGATCGTGCAGGGAGTTAAAATGAAAATCCTTTATCACACCGATGATCTGGCCCTGTTTTTTATCCCAAAGGGTTAGCGGACTGCCGATGGGATGTTTGTAACCTATTCTTTTAAGGGCGCTTTCATTGATCAGGTAGTTGAGCGTATCCGTGCCAAAGTCGCGGGAAAAATCGCGGCCTTGCACCAGTTGAAGTTTCATGGTTTTAATGTAGTCGTACCCTACGTCAACATGCGTAAATTCAATGTTCAGGTTTGGGTCCTTGCCTGCCCATTTAACACCTCCTGTCGTGCTCCCAAAATTCACCGGTGCGTCCGACGAACGGGTAATATCCTTTATACCGGGACTGCGGAGCGCTTCATCTTTAAATACTCTAAACTTCGCCGGCAGGTCACCTTCCAGCGGAACATAGATCAGGTTCTCGCGGTCGTATCCGAGGTTTTTATTTTGGATATAATTTACCTGCTTGGATACAACTATGGTGCCGACGATCAACACAATTGACATTATAAACTGAATAACCACCAGCCCTTTTCGAAACCAAATTGAGCCTGTACTGAGTTTTCCGGTTCCTTTTAAAACCGTAACAGGATTAAATGCAGATAAGAATAATGCGGGATAACTGCCGGAAAGAAAGCCGGTAACCAGGGTGAGCAATACCAGGCCGAGCCAAAACTGGTAATTGGCAAAGGGATAGCCAATCTGCTTTTCGGTTACCCAGTTGAAAACCGGGAGCAATATCAACACCAGTAAAACGGCTATCAGCATGGCTATAAAAGTAAGCAGGATGGCTTCGCCGATAAACTGCCTGATGAGCACGGCGCGCACCGCCCCCACTACCTTGCGCACACCTATTTCCCTGGCACGTTTTACTGAACGCGCGGTGGTAAGGTTCATGAAATTGATGCATGCGATCAGCATAATAAATATGGCGACGACACTAAAAAGATGCACATATTCAATGCGGCCGCCATCGGGTTTACCGTTAGTAAAGTTTGAATACAGGTAAGAATCGCTCGTTTTTTGCAGGCCAAGTTCTTCCCTGAAGGCTTTGCTTTGATCCTTGTTGTATTTATCCAGGAAGCGGGTTATCTTTTTATCTACCAATGCGCCATTAGCGTTCGGATTAAGCATGACAAAAGCTGTGGGGCCGTTATTCCCCCATTGCTTAGCCCAGCTGTTTTCCTTTAAAAAGTTTTGCCAGTTAATAATGTACTCAAACTGTTTAGAGGAATTATGTGGCACATCTTCAAAAACCGCCGATACCTTAAAATCCGTTTGGTTGTTATAACGAATGGTTTTCCCCATCGCCGCATGCGGGCTGCCAAAAAAATCGTTGGCCATTTTGCGCGAAATAGCCATGCTTAAGGGTGTGTTCAATGCTGTTTTAGCATTGCCTTCGAGCAGGGGAAAACTAAACATTTTAAAAAAGTCCGAATCGGCCGAAGTGCCCTGCAGCTTTAATAGCTTATCGCCTACCCTGAAGGTATTGTCGTTATCCCACCCATAGTTTGTGGCGTATTCAATCTCCGGAATGTCTTTCTTTAACTGGTTAGCCAACACGCCGGGCACAGAGTATTGACCGACCACTTTTCCGTCATAATACTGGCGTTCAATAACGGTATATAAACGCGGCCCGTTGGCATGAAATGCATCCATGCTGAGTTCGTTTTGCACCCAAAGCATAATCAG
>Ga0206971_10201_pt1 | contig 21220 bp, 19 predicted proteins | sample Alteio_BWOrgHeat_85_FD_152917 | JGI IMG/M metagenome (GOLD analysis project Ga0206971, IMG submission 152917) | Enriched cells from forest soil in Barre Woods Harvard Forest LTER site, Petersham, Massachusetts, United States -... | ecosystem: Environmental > Terrestrial > Soil > Temperate forest >...
ATGTTCGGCGCGGGAAGCGGTTTCATTGGAAACCAGTATTATTTCCTGCATAACATTCCGGACACCTACGGAACGACGGGTGTGCCGACATTGGCCATCTTCCTCTTCCAATTCGCGTTCGCCGACTGTACGTCCACGATTACCTCGGGCGCTATGGTGGGTCGCACCGGGTTTGTCGGCGACTTGCTTTACAGCGTCGTCGTCAGTGGCATTATCTACCCGATTCTCGGCCATTGGGCTTGGGGTCCGGACGGCTGGCTAAACAACATTCAACCGGCGGCGTTCCATGACTTCGCGGGTTCGACCGTCGTTCACACCATCGGAGGCATGATTGCATTGGCCGGCGCTGTTGTCCTTGGCCCTCGTATCGGCCGCAAGTTTAAGCGCGATGGTGGTGGACCTATGCCGGGGCATGACATGACGATCGCGGCTCTGGGTACGATCATCCTCTGGTTCGGATGGTACGGGTTTAATCCCGGAAGCACGCTGTCCGCCATGGATACTCTTGGCATTGCACGCATCGCGACCAACACGACCTTGGCTGCTGTTGCCGGTGGTATCGCCGCGATGTTTTACGTGTATCCGCGCAGCAAAATATGGGACTGCGGAACAACCTGTAACGGACTTCTGGCCGGACTCGTCGCGATCACCTGCCCTTGCTACTGGGTTTCGCCTTTTGGCGCGATCTGCCTTGGGGCGATCGCCGGCGTCGTCGTGGTTTGGGGTACCGACCTTCTGGAATACCTCCGTATCGATGATCCGGTGGGCGCTTGGCCGGTCCATGGACTCTGCGGCGTTTGGGGCACGTTAAGCTTAGGTCTTTTCGCGACCGGGCAATATGGCGCGCCAACCCCGACGGGTGCTGATAATTCAGCCGCGATGCTCGTTAAAGGATTGTTCTATGGCGGCGGGTTCACCCAATTGAAAGCTCAAATGATCGGAAGTGCTTCGATCGGCGGAGCGGCATTGATTGTGGGCTTTATCCTGATGTACGCCGTTCATTTCGGGACGCGGACGCTACGCGTTTCCAAGGAAGGCGAGCTTCAGGGATTGGATCTTCACGAGCATGGTGGTCCCGCTTACCCGGAATTCACCACAGGTTCCTAAGGAGAATTATGAAAAGAATCGTGGCTGTCATCCGGCCTGAAAAGCTGGAGTTATTAAGGGTTCGTCTGGAAGAAGTTGGATATCCAGGCATTATGGTCTCGGAAATTAAAGGACACGGCAAGCAGCGCGGCGTTAGCCATCAATGGCGCGGCACGGAATACAAAGAGTACTTCCTGCCAAAGTCGCGTGTCGAATTGATCGTCAAGGACTCTCAGGTTAAACCCCTGACTGAAGCGATCATCGAAGTGTGCCGATCCAAAGCCGTCGGAGACGGAAAAATCTTCATCACCCCTGTGGATGATGCGATCCGAATCCGTACCGGTGAAACGGGAGACGCCGCTCTCTCGTGAGAATTAGTGGCTAGCCTTTGTCCCCGCCAGCTATAGTCTGGCGGGGGCAGGCGGGTGGTCATTAAAAATGCAAAACAAGATTTATTTCGCTCTCGAAACATACGAACAGCTGCTGCGAAAAAAGCCGGACTATGCTCCTGGATATATTCAACTCGGGCTTCTTTGCGTGAAGCTGGGGATCATCGGTCGGGGCATTGAATATCTCCAAAAGGCGTTAACCTTTCGTTTAATCCCAAGCCAACGCTATTTCATCGAAGCGACCCTGCAAAAGCAGATCCAGCGCGTGCATCGGGCCGCGCATTGATAAGGACGCTATCCCACCCGGTTCCAGAAGCCATCTTCCAATGGAAATCCACGTCACGACATTCTTACCGGATTGAATCTGGCCGCGACAATTTCGGGACTCTTTCCATGTCCTTGGAGCCGTCCATCCTCTTCGATCCTGTTCAGTGTGAATTTTATCGAGGAATGGCCGAATCAGGAGACTCCGAATCGTCATTTAAGTGCGTTTTTAAAAATGGCAAATATCAAGGCTGCGTCGCCATGGAAGCGGGCGCGGGACAGCCACTGGCTCTATTTGAAGAGCCGTCAGCGAATGTGACTCGGCGTCATATCAGTTGGATCGTGTTATGCAAGGAGGGCACGGCATGGCTTTGGTTGCCGGGAAGTGAGAAAGGGGAATGGGTGGTTCGTAATGGCGGCCAGCGCATTTTAGATATCAAGAGCCCCTCGCCTCAAACTTATGGGATGCTACGAGTGTTCGACAGCACATTAATTCATTCGTTGATCGGACGTACGCTTGTCCTGTTCGCCATTTTTCTAAGCATCGGACCGCGACGGTTGCTCAATGGTTAAAAATATAAAAGAAATTGTTCTTGGAAAACCCAAGGATCCCATGGATCCGCATGTTTTTCATTCCTTATCCCTCGTGGCATTTTTTGCCTGGATCGGATTAGGGGCTGACGGATTGAGCTCGTCCTGTTATGGCCCCGAAGAAGCGTTTTTGAGCCTGGGTTCGCACAGCCATCTGGCCCTATGGCTTGCGATAGCCGTCATGGCTACCGTCTTCCTGTTATCAGCGAGCTACTCACAAATCATCGAATTCTTTCCGTCAGGGGGCGGCGGCTACCTGGTGTCCACAAAACTTTTGGGGCCGCTCCCTGGTGTGGTTTCCGGCTCCGCCTTATTGGTGGACTATATTCTCACAATCGCCATTTCCGTCGCTTCCGCCATGGATGCCATCTTCAGCTTTCTTCCGCATGAGATGCACGTCTGGAAATTTTCGGCCGCGATCGTTTGTTTGATCTTTTTGATCATGCTGAATCTTAGAGGCGTGAAAGAATCCGTGATGGTGTTGACACCGATATTTCTCGTCTTTGTGCTGACGCATGTCTTTTTTATTGTTTACGGACTCGTCACGCATGGAAATGGTCTGCCGGAGTTGGTTCATGGAGCCGTGCAGGAGTCGCGACAGGGCATTCAGAGCTTGGGATTTTTTGCTCTTTTCCTAATTCTCTTTAGAGCCTTTGCTCTGGGGGGCGGGACATTCACCGGGATAGAAGCGGTTAGCAATGGACTTCAAATCTTGCGCGAGCCGCGCGTGAAGACAGCCAAAAAGACAATGGCTTATATGGCGGCGTCGCTCTCGTTTACAGCCGGAGGCCTACTCCTGTGCTATATCCTGAATCATGTCCATTCCACACCCGGACTAACGCTTAATGCCGTTTTAATACAAAGCTATACATCCTCATGGCGCGGCGGTCATACAATTTATCTCATCACACTTCTTTCGGAGGGGGCACTTCTCATTGTCGCCGCTCAGACCGGCTTTGTTGATGGGCCGCGAGTCATGGCGAATATGGCCATCGATCGCTGGTTGCCCCGACGATTTACGCATTTAAGCGAACGTCTCGTGATGAAAGATGGAATTGTATTGATGGGATTGTTCGCCTTGGCCATGCTTGTGTATACGCATGCGGCGGTCGGAATCCTTGTCGTGATGTACAGCATCAATGTGTTCCTGACCTTTACGCTCTCCCAGTTAGGCATGGTCAAGCATTGGATTGAAAAACGCGGCAAAGGGTGGGTGCGAGGAATTTTGATCAATGCCACTGGCATGCTTTTAACCTTCGGTATTCTGATCATGACCTCTGTCATAAAATTTCGGGACGGGGGCTGGGTGACTCTCCTGGTGACTGGGGTATTCATTGCCGCCTGTCTTTTAATCCGGAGAAATTATGACCAGACGGCAACTGCTCTGAAGGATTTAGATCGGATTTTAATGGATCTGCCGCTCCCCAATGTGACTGCTCCTCCGGAAAAGGATATGTCGGCCCCCACCGCGGTGCTCATGGTCTCCGGTTTCAATGGAATTGGGATCCACTCGGTTTTGGCTATTCAGCGATTTTTTCCAGACCATTTTAAGAATTACGTTTTCGTATCCTCGGGCACGATCGACAGCGAGGGATTTAAAGGCAGGGCCGAGCTGGACGCCTTAATGCAGAAAGTCGAAAAGGACCTCGCGAGTTATGTGCGCTTGGCGAACAAACTCGGATTTTATGCGGAAGCCAGTGGGAGTATAGGGACTGACTCTGTCGGAGAAGTGCGATCCCTTTGCGAACGAGTCGCCATGCGCGGTGGTCGGAAGGTCTATTTCATGGGACAGCTGGCCTTCGAAGGGGAAACCTTTCTCACACGTCTCCTCCATAATCAAACCTCATTTGCTCTTCAACGCAAACTTCTTTTCCAGGGATTTGAAGTTGTTATTCTGCCGATCCGGCTGCCCGGCGTTCAAGCCGCTCCCGTGCATTCGCCGGTCCGCACAAGGTTTGCCGTTCCAACCTAGCGTTAAAAAATATATATGATGCCTGCCGCGAGCATCTATGTCATCCGAGTCCAATCAGCGCGGTTTGCCAGTCTCCAGCCTTTTGGGTGGTGCTCTAGGTATTGTTTTTCTCCTCTATAACCTGTGGTCTTTTGCTGACCATTACCGTCTAAAACAAAATGGAGCCACCCTTCAGGCTCGGGTCACGAGCGTCAGTATCGCGCGACGCAAAGGCGGGATTTCCTACGACGTTCAATACGCGTTCGATGTGGCGGGTAAATCATACGAGGGCGAAGGCGCCTTAAGCCAGCATACGTTCAGCCTGCTGCGAATCGGCGGACCGCTGGACGTGCGATACGCAGCAACCAACCCTTCCATTTCTGAACCATCCGAGATGAGTCATGACCAGGCCAGTCTTTTCCTGCATGGCGCGATCGGAATTCCGGTCAGCCTGTTGATTTTATTCGCGGCTCTGCGCAAAAATCAAAGCCTTCCCAAACAATATAGACGGTCCATGGCTGCGGCTGATGAAGGACCGCCTGTCACCATCGAGTTGCCGCATGGTATTTCGGGGATCGCCTTTACGGTGTATCCTGTGATTGACATGAAGCGCGCGCGGCATTTTTATGAGGAAGAACTCGGCCTGCGCGTGACGACGAATCTACGGGACGAATGGGTCGAATACCACTTGTGGGATAATTGTTTTGCGATAACAACGATGATGAAAGACCGAGTCCGCCCCAGCGCGGACTCCGGCGGCTCGATTGCATTGGAAGTCCGGGAGATCGATAAATTCGTCTCAGAACTTGAACGCAAGGGAGTCCAAATAAAAGTCCCGCCCTTCTCCACGCCTGTCTGCCGCATGGCCGTTCTTATCGATCCAGAGGGGAATGCTCTCACCCTCCATGAACGCAATGCCTGATATTTTACATGGCGAGAACCCCTCAGTTTTTAGCCCGTATTAATGGTAAGCTTACAGCTTATTAACATATAAGTTGACAGCTTAGTATAATTCTGGTACTCTTATGCAAGCCCAACGACGGGCGGGAATAAACGGCACAGCGGCCTCGGTCCAAATGGATCGAGGTTTTTTCATTTATAGCCGCATCATAAGCGTCACGCAATGTAACGGCAATGAGGCCTTGAACCCCAAAGGGGGGGATTCAAGGTCTTTTTTTTATAACTAAACAAGGAGAATCTAAAATGGCTCAGCAAAAAGTCGAATCGATGTTAAAACCAAAAGTCACACCGACTCTCGGCCTTCTAGGGGCGACTGTCAACGCGATGGCGTTGATTGCTCCAGGGGCCTTCCTCTGGATTACTTACCAGCTTCAAGCGGCAGCGACCGTCCCCAGCGGGGCCTCGTGCGCCAGCGACATCTGGGGGGGTATCATCGTTGCTCTGGTGGTCTGCTTTCTGACTGCCTTGTCTTACGCGCAATTGGCCAAGATCTATCCTGAAGCAGGATTTGCAAGCTGCGCCTACTTCGCGGAAAAGGCCTTCATTGACAGTTCGGAGGAATCACAGCATGGGCCCGCGTCGATCGCTCGCATGGCCAAATTGGCGACCGGCTGGGCGGCTCATCTGTTCTATTGGGTATACCCGGGCGTCATGGTCGCCTTCATGGCCACCTTCATCGGGTACGTATACAACGCCTTTACCGGCAAATCTCTGACCAACGCGGAAATGACCGTCATCGGTTGTGCGTTCGCGTTCGTCACCGGATATATCGGTTATCGCGGCGTGACCGGCTCGACTAAGACGTCTCTGTGGATCAATGTGATTCAGCTGACGGCTCTGGTGATCTTCAGCGGCCTGGCGATCTGGTACCGCTGGACCAATCCGGAACATGCCACGACATGGGCCTTCACCGGCGCCTGGGACGTGGTCAAGTTCCATTCCTTCCAGGGCGTTTTCGTGCAGTCCACCATCGCCATCCTGATTCTGGTGGGCTTTGAGAGCTGCACGGCTCTCTCGGCTGAAACGATTGAACCGGAGAAGACCATTCCCAAAGCGATCATCCTTTCGCTTGTGATTCAGGGCTTGGTCGCCTATCTGTTTGAGTACTTCGCGGCCAGCTACATGATCAGCGAAAAACTCACGTCGACTGTCACGACGGCCGCTACGGCCACCGCGGCCGCGACGACCTCAACCGTCACTGGACTGGCCGCCGCGGCAGCCTCCAGCGCTCCCATCGGCGACATGGCCAGACTCCTGGGTGATCACGTATTGCCCGGAATCGGGTTCGGTCTCATGATGACCATCGCTGTGACCGTCGGTATCGCCGTCATCGGCACGACGCTCAGCTGTATGAATACGGCCGTCCGCGTCACTTGCGGCATGGCTGAAGACCGTGAACTGCCGGAAATGCTCGGCTTTATGCACGGAGGCTTCATGACTCCGCACATGGCGATGTGGGTGCTGGTCGCCGTTTCCAGCATTATCGCTGCCGTCGGAGTTCGGTCCGTCGTGGGCCTTACCGGCATTACGCTGGCGTCCAACTTGGGAACATTCATCCTCTACGGCCTCACCTGTATCTGGACGATCGTTGCTTTCAAAGGACGCAAAGACTTTAACCCAGTCAAGCATGCGATCATCCCGGGTCTCGGTCTTTTAGCGAACTTGGCCATGGTCGGAGGTATTCTTTACCTCTACATCATCGGTAACGCCGATTCGGTCTCGGAAGCGCACATCTGCTTCTGGATTGCCGGTGGATGGGGACTCGTTAGCCTCCTCTATGTTGGCATTACGACGGTGCACAAGACCTATAAGGTCAAGATGATCACCTGCGTTATCCGCCCCGAGCAATTGAACGAAGTGACCAATGCGCTCAAATTACAGGAGCTCATGATGGGCATGACCGTGATGGATGTTCGCGGTTTCGGCCGGCAAAAGGGCGATAGCGGAGCCAATGGCAAAGTGGATGAAACCATTAAGTTCCTGCCGAAGCTCAAGCTTGAGATCCTGGTACGCGACTGGGACATGGAACGTGCGATGGATGTCATCGCCGATACGCTGCGCACCGGAAACATCGGTGACGGCAAAATCGTGGTCTATGAAGCGGCCAGCGCGATGCGCGTGCGCACCGGAGAAAAGGGCGTTTACGCTCTGTAACGTTTAATGACTAAACGCCGGCAGGGAGGCCTTCAAAGTCTTCCTGCCGGCGTCTTTTGTTCGCACGAATTTAAAATAGTTGTTGACGGAAAACGCACGATTTACTAGGATGTGTTTGTCCAAAGAAGGGCAGACGATTTAGCGGCACCGATTGCCTTGGCTTAATAAACAGCCAGGGCTTTTTTTTCGCCAAGACTCATCGGCGAACAGGACCGGCGCACCAAGAAGGTGCCCGATATTGAGAGCGTTCTCAAATACCCGTCGTTTACAGGGTTCTGAGAGCGCTTTTTTTTTGGGCCACGACCACGAGGGAGGGGACAATGCAACTAAACAGCATGGCAGATTGGTATCGTGTAGGCGGATTGGCCACCTTGACGTTGGCCACTATTGCAGGTTTTGCAACCGAGATCATGCATCTCTGGAATGTGGGGTTCTGATGAAAGCATTGCGGCATGGCTGGAGTTGTCTGGTTCAAGATTCAAGCCCACTGGCTTACAAATACGGCTCTAGTTTTGGAGCGGTTTTGATAGCAGGCATTTTCACGTTGGCTGTTGCTGTTAGCCGGGCAGCGTTCAAAAAAGAAGCCGGGGTTTAATATTGACAGAAGATATTACAGAATGGTATTTTCGGGATTCAGCCGTCGAGCCAAATAAATAATCGCATCATTTTTCGCAGAACAAAGGCGTTCTCCGATGGGTCAAACCATTAGGGAACGCTTTTTTATTTTTCAAATCAAAAGAGGAGGAGTTATGGAAACGTCAGAAGCAAAGAAATCCAAGAAGTCTGCTTCGCCAAAAGATGTGATTGAAATGGCGAAGGAGGCCGGAGTTCAGATCGTAGACTACAAGTTTATGGATTTGCCGGGCACCCTTCAGCACATTTCCTATCACATTGATACCTTGAAAGAAAGCGTTTTTGAGAATGGCATCGGGTTTGACGGATCGTCCATCCGTGGATTCCAGGCCATCAATGAATCCGACATGCTCTTGATGCCGGATCCGGAGACCGCCATCGTCGATCCCTGCTGCAAAACACCGACCTTGAGCATGTTCTGCAACATCGAAGATCCGATCCACCGCAAGCCCTACAGCCGCGATTCTCGCTACGTCGCGCAGAAGGCCGAGAAATTCCTGATCAAGTCAGGAATCGCGACGCAATCGTTCTTCGGCCCGGAAGCCGAATTTTTCGTGTTCGACGGGATTCGATTCGACCAGAACCAGCACTCCGCATACTATTACATCGATTCCGCGGAAGGCGCGTGGAATACGGGCCGCGACGAAAAGCCGAACCTCGGCTATAAGCCGCGCTACAAAGAAGGCTATTTCCCTTGCCCGCCGACCGACAGCCTCATGGAATTCCGCTCGCAGGCTCTCCTTCGCATGCGCGAAATGGGCCTCGACATGGAAATTCATCATCATGAAGTGGCGACGGCCGGACAGTGTGAAATGGGCGTCGGCATCCGCACACTGACCAAAGCCGCGGATCAAATCACCCTCTACAAATACGTGTTGAAGAATGTGGCGCGCGAGCATTTCAAGGTCATCACCTTCATGCCCAAGCCCATTTTCCAGGACAACGGTAACGGGATGCATTGCCATCAGAGCATCTGGAAAGACGGCGTGCCTTTGATGTTCGATAAAAAGATGCCCTACGCCAACTTCTCTCAGATCGGCCTGTGGTACATCGGCGGTCTCTTGAAGCATGCACCGGCTCTCTTGGCGATTACGTCGCCGACGACAAACTCGTATCGACGTCTAGTCCCCGGTTACGAAGCACCGGTCAACTTGGTGTACTCGGCCCGCAACCGCTCCGCGGTCTGCCGGATCCCGACCTATTCCAATGAACCTAAGGCGAAACGCGTGGAATTCCGCGCGCCGGATGCGACCTGCAATCCGTACTTGGCGTTTTCGGCCATGCTGATGGCGGGCTTGGATGGAATCATCAACAAGATCGATCCGGGCGAACCGGCGGACTTCGACCTCTTTGAGGCCAGCCCCGAAGAGCTCGCGAAGATCAAGACGGTGCCCGATTCCCTCGGCGGCGCATTGGCCGCTCTGGAAAAGGATCATGACTTCCTGCTTCGTGGCGACGTCTTCACGAAGGATCTCATCGATACTTACATCGAGTACAAAAAGAAAAAGGAAATCGACTACGTGCGGCTCCGACCGCATCCCGCCGAATTCCAGCTGTATTTCGACGCCTAATCCGTCGTCTCACTGTTTCACGCGAAGCCCCCGGAAAAGATTGTTTTTCCGGGGGCTTTTGCATTTAACCTTCCGTTTACCTGGGTGTCATATGGCGGTAACATGAGTCCGGTAGGCTATCTCAAATGGTTCATGAACATCTGGAATCGCTTGAGGTCCACGAGCATATGTCGCAGGCTCTGGAACGCGCGGAGCATGCCAAACATCCCATGCCGCCCTGGACGAAACAGCTCTCTTTAACTACCGCCATCGTCGCCGTGTTTACGGCCATCTCGTCTTTAGGCGCCGGTCATCTGGCCACGCACGCCATCATCTACAAAAACGACACGGTTTACCTGCAGGCCAAAGCCTCGGATCAATGGGCCTATTATCAGGCCAAAGGTCTGAAAGCGCTCATCTACACCTCTCAGTACGAGATATTAAAGGCGCTGAAGAAGCCCGCAGAGGCGCAGGCTGCTCAGAAGCAGATCGAACGTTACCGTCAGGAACAAGTCGGTCTGAAAACCGAAGGCGACGATCTCGAGCGCCAGTTGAAGGAAACCAACGAAAAGGCGGAGCGCTGCCTGCGCTATCACCACCACTTCGCTTTCGCAGTCACGCTCTTCCAAGTCACCATCGCCTTATCCGCCATCGCCGTCCTAACCTGGCGCAAATCCCTCTGGTGGCTGGGCCTCGGCATCAGCCTCATCGCCATGGTCTACGCGATCCAAGGACTCTGCTTTTTTATATAACTGCCCGGTGTACAGCGAATTGGTTCGCTCTGAAAATAAGGACTCAAAAAAATCTTGGGAACACACAAAGTAGACGGTGTCTGGCTTCGAAGATTCGAAGTTGATTTGTGAAATCTGTGCATCTTCGAATCTTCGAAGCCAGACACGTATTTTTACTCGCCGTCTATCAGTTCTCAGTTTTCCGGTCTCTGATTTCGGATTTAATGCTTTTTCCAAAAGCCAGAGACCAGAAATCCGAGAAGCGATAACTGAGAACTGAGAGACGGCTGGTTCGATGGGAAGTAGACGCGATTCACGGGACCTACGCTCGGGGGGAACTCTTCCCTTGAAGGCTTTGTTATAATGGGCAGACAAATTTATTGAAAAGGAGTCGTGTATGGCTGAATTACAGCTTTCTGATGCAAGTTTCGACGGCGAGGTCATTAAATCCGATAAGCCGGTTCTCGTCGATTTCTGGGCGCCGTGGTGCGGGCCCTGCCGCATGCTGTCGCCGCTCGTCGATGAACTTTCCAAGGAGTATGACGGGAAAGTGAAGGTAGGCAAACTGAATACGGACGACAATGCTCAGGTCGCGACACGCTATAAGATTTCAGCCATTCCGTCGCTCTTATTCTTTAAAGGTGGAAAAGTCGTGGATCAGCTGGTCGGCGTCCATCCGAAGCCCGAAATCAAGAAGCGTCTGGATGCGCTGCTGGTCGGTTAAGGCCAGAGCTCTCTTTTCCGTCGCCCTTGCCGTCGGGCTGATGTCGGCCTGCAGCAACGGGCGCAAGAACCAGGTCATTGCCGCGCCGAACTTCGAGCTGAAGGATCTTTCGGGAAATATTGTTCGTCTGGATTCTTTCAAAGGCCACCCGGTTCTTCTCGATTTCTGGGCGACCTGGTGCGGACCCTGCCGAATGTCTATCCCGATGGTGCAGGATCTTTATATGCGCCATAAAGCGGACGGGCTTGTTGTCTTGGGGCTCAATATGGACGACGAGCCTTCAGGCGTGTATGGCTTCGTAAAGCATTTTAAAATGACGTATCCGGTGCTTTTTGCCGGGAATTCATCGGTGCCGGGCGATTACGAAGTCGATGGGATTCCACATTTTGTTTTCATTGATACGGCCGGACGCATTTTCCAGATTTATTCGGGCTTCAGTCCAACCTATGTCGATCAATGGGAAGAGGATCTGAAGACAATCCTGAGAAACAGCCGCTAACAAACAGCACCCGCTTCCATGCCAAGTCTCTATCTGATCGACGCGCATGCCTACTTGCACCGGGCTTACCATGCCCTTCCGCCTCTCACGACCTCAAAAGGCCAGCCGGTGGGAGCCATCTATGGCTTCATGCGGATGGTTATGAAAATTGAGAGACAATATAAGCCCGACTACATCGCCGTTTGTTTTGATACGGCCGCCCCCACCTTTCGTCATGTCGCCTACGCCGAGTACAAAGCCACGCGCAAAGAAACCGATACGGCCCTCGTCAGTCAATTTCCTCTCGCCCGGGAAGCGATCGATGCCCTCAATCTGGCGGGATTCGAACTGGACGGTTTCGAAGCCGATGATCTGATCGCGCACTTTACCCGCCAGGGGCGCGCCAAGGGTTGGGATGTTGTGATTGTCACGGGGGACAAAGATGCGTTGCAATTGATTGCCGATGGTGTGCGAGTGCTCAACGAACCCAAAGATATCCTCTGCGGCCCGGAACATGTGATGGAACGCTACGGTGTCCAGCCGAATCAGATTCCGGATTTGTTCGCGTTAATCGGAGACACTAGCGACAATGTACCTGGCGTCAAAGGGATCGGGCCTAAAACAGCTGCGAAATTAATCCAGGATTACGGAACGCTTGACGCACTTCTGAAAGCGGCGCCGACTCTGTCGGGTAAAACCGGGCTGCTGCTCCAGGAACATGCGCAGGACGCGATCCAAAGCCGATCGCTGGTGACGCTTGATCATGATGTGCCCGTCGATATTGATTGGGAAAAGTGCCGTATTACGGCTCCAAAATTAGATGTTCTACTCCCATTTCTGCAAAAAGTCGAGTTCCAAGCTCTCTTAAAGGATCTCGCCCCGGGGTCTCAAACGCCCGTCGATACATCCGAACGCGACTATCAAACGTTGACGGACCTCAAAGCGCTGAGGGAGTGGGTCGCCAAGGCCTCCAAAGCTGAGAAGCTCGCGCTCGATACGGAGACGACCGGCCTTGACCCCTTGAAAGCCCAGCTGGTCGGTATATCGTTGTCCTATCAGAAAGACTCTGCCTGTTATATCCCTGTCGGTCATCAGATGCTCGGCGGCCCTCAGCAACTGTCACTGGATGTTCTGCGCCAGGAGCTGTCCAACCTTTTTGCAGGGATCAAGCCTCGGTTGTATGGGCACAATTTGAAATATGATGCGGAAATTCTGGCCAACCATGGGTTTGTCCTCGGTAAACTTCATTGCGATACGATGGTGGCTTCTTATGTCCTCAATCCCTCGAGGAACAACCATGGGCTCAAGGACCTAGCGCTCGAGATCCTGGGCGAACACATGACGCCGATCGAGGAATTGATCGGGAAGGGCGCCAAGCAGATCTCGATGGATGCCGTTCCCGTAGATGAAGCAGCTCCGTATGCCTGCGCCGATGCCGACATGACTTTGCGTCTGGCTGAAAAATTGGAGCCGCAAATTCTGGAAAAGGGTCTGGGTCCGCTCTTCTACGACATGGAAATGCCCCTCGTAAAAATCCTGGGTCAGATGGAAAAGACGGGGATCCGTATCGACCGCGCTTATCTGGAATCCCTGGGCAAAGAGTTTCGCGTCTTAGCGGATGGAATAGAAAAAGAAATTTATGAATTGGCAGGAGAGACCTTTAATATCAATTCACCTAAACAATTGTCCGTCATCCTTTTTGAAAAGCTAAAGCTTCCGGTCCTTCGCAAGACAAAAACAGGTTTTTCCACCGACGAGGAAGTTCTGCAAAAGTTATCCGTGCAGCATCCATTGCCAAAAAAGTTGATGGATTATCGTGAGTTGCAGAAATTGAATTCGACCTACGTAGTAAGTCTTCTGGCGGCCATGGAGGGGGCGGAAAATCGCGTTCATACATCCTTTAATCAGGCTGTCGCTGCGACAGGACGGCTATCCTCAAGCAACCCAAATCTTCAAAACATTCCTATCCGCAGCGAGCTCGGACGTAAAATTCGTAAAGCGTTTATTCCGAAAGAAGGTTGGGTACTCCTATCCGCCGATTACTCCCAGATTGATCTGCGTATGCTAGCTCATATTTCAGCTGATGAAGTCTTGTGCGCAGCATTCCGAAAAGGCGCCGATATTCACACTATGACTGCTTCAGAAATCTTTGGCGTTGATGCAGCCGCGGTAACTCCGGAATTGCGGCGCGTCGCCAAATCGATTAATTTCGGCATCGTTTACGGGATGTCCGCCTTCGGTCTATCACAGCAGCTAACAATCCCTGTCGACCAAGCCAAGGCGCATATCGATCGCTATTTTGAGCGATATCCGGGGGTCAAAATCTGGATAGCCAAAATTATTGAAGACGCCAGGCGTGACGGTTCGGTACGAACGCTGCTGGGACGGATCCGATATTTGCCCGAGATCTTGGCGTCCAACGGCGCCATGCGAGGATTTGCGGAACGCACAGCCATGAATACACCGATCCAGGGGACAAGTGCCGATGTGATTAAGCTGGCTATGATTCAGCTGGTCCAGGCGCACACCGCCGGGCAATGGAAAGGGAATATGCTCGTCCAGGTGCACGACGAACTCCTTTTTGAAATTCCACCCGAACACCTGGCCACGTCACAAAGTAAAATTAAAGAGATCATGGAAGGCGCCATTCCTCTGAGCATCCCCGTTGTCATCGATTTAAAGGTGGGAAAAAACTGGTCGGAAATGAAGCCGGTGGCGTCATGAGCTTCGAAGACCTTCATCGGCCGTTAAGCAGCGTGGGATTTCGCGGCGCCATCCGCTGGATCATCATCATTTCTGGAGCGATGCTCATCGCCCAACAGTTTGCCGGCCGGTGGCTGGTCCCTTACCTTGGTCTTGTTCCTGCGCAAGTCATTGATCATTTCTGGCTTTGGCAGCCGATCACTTACCTCTTCTTGCATGGCGGGCTCTTTCATTGGCTCTTCAACATGTTTATCCTGTGGATGTTCGGCGCCGAGCTGGAACGCCGTTGGGGAACTGTCGAATTCCTTAAGTTCTTTTTTGTAACAGGCATCGGCGCCGCTCTCTGTGTTCTTTTGCTCTCTCCGCATTCCTATGCTCCGACCATCGGTTCTTCCGGCTCGGTATTCGGCTTGATCGTGGCCTTTGCCATGCTTTATCCGGACGCCGTCTTGTATATGTATTTCCTGATCCCATTGAAGGCCTGGCAGGCGGCCATCCTCTTCGCCTTCATCGAATTTTTTGCTGGGATGGATGGCGGGGGTATGGGGATTGCACGCTTCGCGCATTTGGGCGGCATGTTAACCGGTTTTCTCTATCTTCGGTTTTATAGCGGAATGACAATTCAAGTGAAGGGCTGGTTCCGGTCCATGAAGCCAGAGCCTAAGCCACGGGTCGAGCTTCATGAAGTTACCGATGAGTTGGTGAGCCGAGTGGACCGCATTCTGGATAAAGTCTTGAAGGAAGGCGTCGACAGTCTTACACCCGAAGAAAAACGGATTATGGACCGCTACGCCAGCACCCGAAAGCGATAGTCATGCCTGAATTGCCTGAAGTCGAAACCATCCGTCTCGATCTGGAAATGGCTCTGATGGGCGACCATGCCATCGCATGTTCCGTGCTCGATCGACGGCTAATGAGTCTCCGGGACGAAGTCCGCTGGAAGGCGATTCTCCTCGGTCAACCCTGGCGGCATTTCCGACGCATCGGCAAATACCTCTGGATCGAGCTAGCCAACGGATGGCGTATCGAATTTCATCTCCGAATGACAGGGCAACTCCTTGTTGTGAAGTCGTCATCCCCTGCGCCCACTGGCAGGGGACCCACCAAATCTAGACTCTCCATAGAATTTGCCAGCGGTAAAATTCTTCAGTTTCGCGACCAGCGCCGCTTCGGAGAAGTTCGCTTCCGCGCTCCCGGCGAACGTGGTGGCACCAAACATCCACTTGGACCGGATGCCCTTTCGGAGTTGAAGCGCGACCAATTTATCGATATCGTCAAGACTCGAACAACTCGCATACAACCCTTGCTGATGGATCAACGCCTCATCGCCGGAATCGGCAACATCTATGCGCAGGAAGCTCTCTTCAAGGCGGGGATAAGGCCAACGCGCTCAGGGGTCCGCGTGACACGGCAAGAAGCTGGTCGGCTTTACGAAACACTACAAGAAACATTACAAACCGCAATAACCCATCGAGGCTCTTCAAGCCGCAACTATCTGGACGCCAATGGCGACCAGGGGTCGGCTCAGACGCTTCACTCTGTTTACCGCAAGGGGAAAAAACCCTGCAGTCGCTGCCAAAGCGAACTGCGCGCGATCCGCGTCGGCGGCCGCGGCAGCGTCTTCTGCCCCCAATGCCAAAAGTGAATCGCAAACGTCGGTATATTATCGGGATTACAGGGGGAATTGCTTCCGGGAAATCGACAGTCATGAAGATGCTGGCGCAGGCCGGCATTCGAACGATTTCCGCCGATGATCTCGCACACGCCTGCATCCGACGTGGAAAACCCGGCTATCGGGCGATTGTGAAACATTTTGGGAAAGAAATACTTGGGTCTGACCGCCAAATCCAACGCCGAGCACTCGGGAAAATTGTATTTGCCGATGCCGACCAGCGCCGCCGATTGCAAAACATCATTCATCCTTGCGTGGCCACAAAACTCAAAGCCTATATCCGCTCCCACCGATCAATGATGGCGCTGGATATTCCACTCCTCTATGAAGCCGGCTATGAGCGCTGGATGGATACGATTGCCGTCGTGTACTGTTCTCCGGCTGAGCAAGTGCGGCGGCTTATTGCCCGCAATGGCTTGTCGCGCCGCGAAGCGCTTCAACGGCTCTCGTCACAGTGGCCGATCGCTCGAAAGCGTCGCCTGGCGGATGTGGTCCTCAACAATTCTGGCAGCCGTACGGAGCTTCAGCGGCAGGTTAACTATTTTTTGCAAAAAATAAAAAGCGCTTGACTTCCATAAGGCGCTGGGTATAATCATGGCGTTCTAGACTTCTTACCGGTTGTGTCCTAAGAAGCGAATCCCAAAAGTAATTTGAATCAAGAAACGCCTTCATCTCCAGTTCCCAAACCAGCCAACGGCCAAACAGCCGAAGAGGTTCGTCGTCCTAACGCGACACCGAATCCCAATGAAAAAATGGATTTAACGGTTTTATCCAAGCTAACGATTGCCGAACTTCAGAAAATCGGGCGAGATCTTAAGCTGGAGACCCCCGTTGGGCTGCGCAAACAAGAGCTCATCGCCAAAATTTTAGAAGGCCAGGCCAAAGAAAGCGGCATGATTTATGATGAAGGTGTCCTGGAAATCCTTCCGGATGGCTTCGGTTTCTTGCGCAGCCCCAACTACAACTATCTTCCGGGACCCGATGACATCTATATTTCGCCCTCGCAGATTAAGAAGTTCGGCCTGCGCAAAGGGGATACGGTAGCCGGCTATGTAAGACCTCCGAAAGAACAAGAGCGATTTTTTGCTCTTCTCCAAGTGAAGTCCGTCAATGGCAGCGATTTGGAAATGCTGCGCGAACGACCGCTTTTTGACAACCTGACCCCTCTTTATCCAGAAAAACGAATTATCCTAGAACATAAAAAAGACGATTTAACGACCCGAGTCATCGATCTCATGGCGCCTATCGGCAAAGGCCAGCGCGCGATGATCAATGCGGCGCCCCGTACCGGCAAAACCGTCATCATGCAGAAGATCGCCAATGCGATCACGGCCAATCATCCCGAAGTGGTCCTTCTGGTTCTTCTGATCGACGAACGTCCGGAAGAAGTCACGGATATGCAGCGGAGCGTCAAAGGGGAAGTTGTTTCCTCGACGTTCGACGAACCGGCCGAACGCCATGTTCAGGTGGCTGAAATGGTCATCGAAAAAGCTAAACGCTGCGTTGAGCATGGCAAAGATGTGGTCATCCTTCTCGATTCCATCACTCGCTTGGCGCGCGCTTATAACACGATTACGCCATCCAGCGGCCGCGTGCTCTCCGGCGGTTTAGATTCCAATGCCCTGCAACGCCCCAAACGGTTTTTCGGCGCCGCCCGAAACATTGAAGAAGGTGGAAGCCTCACGATTATCGGTACCGCGTTGGTTGAAACTGGAAGCCGCATGGACGACGTCATTTTTGAAGAATTTAAGGGCACCGGCAACATGGAAGTATATCTTGATCGCAAACTTGCTGACAAACGAACCTTCCCAGCGATCGACATCAGCCGAAGCGGCACGAGAAAAGAAGAGCTCCTGTTAGCTCCTGAGGAGCTCAACAAGGTCTGGATTCTTCGAAAAGTCTTATCGTCCTTAACCCCGATTGAAGCGATGGAGCTCCTGCTCGAAAAACTTTCCGCCACAAAATCCAACAAAGACTTCCTCAAATCCATGGAAACTTCGTCCATGGAAAAAATCTAACGAGTTACGATCTCTAGCTCCTAAGACCTTCGGCGAATTAGTCCCTTCGCTCATTTAACCCGGATATAGCATCTTCCGCCTAAGTCATTTACAATAATCTCATGAAATTTATTTTAACGCTGTGCGCTTCGATGCTTGGCGTTTGCCTTAGCACGGTAGCCTGCTGGTCTGAGGGTGAGCTCGCATTGATGGTCCAAGCCGATGCGGCATATTCTAAACGGGAGGATATCCCTCAGGCGAAGATAGCGATGGTGATCTACGAACGCGCTGCCGTCACGGCTTCAACACATGCGGTGGAAGCGTACTGGAAGGCTTCCCGAGCGGCATGGTGGCTTGGGGAGAATACGCTTGATCATAATGAACAGCTGGTGTGGTGTCAGAAGGCTGTTGATCTTGCACAAAAAGCGGTTGATCTTAACCCAAATTCCGTCGATGCTCATTTTTGGCTGGGTGCCAATGAGGGCACCTATGGAAAGGCCAAGGGTGTTTTAAAAAGTCTGGCTCTGGTCAAACCAATCCGGCATGAAATGGCGGAAGTGATTCGCTTGAACGATCATTACTTGGGAGGAGCTGCTTATCGCGTTTTGGGGGTTGTCGATTTTAAGGTTCCCGGAATCATGGGGGGCAATATAAAGCGAGCGAAAGAAGAACTGGACAAAGCCAGTTCGATGGCGACGAACGATCCCTTTGTGCTATACGATTACATTCAGTATTACAGGGTTGTCAGCGAGGCAGCGAAGGCGAAGGCAGCCCTCGAAGATCTACGTGCTCTACAGGTTTCTCCCGAGTTGATCCCTGAGCAGAAAATGCTGATCCGAAAAGCCGAAAAGCTTTTGAGTTGAAGAAATCCGGATTATGATTTTGTCGGCACGGCAACTGTCTTTGCCGTATTAATTCCCAGGAACTTATTGATAAAGCAGAATCCATACCAGGCGCTGACGAAAGATAACAGAGCTAGCGTCAGAAGCGCCACCTTCGAAACCATTCCCGGGAAAAGAAACATGGCCACCGGCGTCAAGATCACTCCAACCAGAACCCGCACAGCCCGATCGACACCACCTACATTACAAGTCATCGCGTTCTCCTATGTCTTAATCAGTGTGTTATGAACCCCACCGCTTTCCACTTTCGCTCGGCCTTGTTCATTGACTTAGCCGTCAGATTCTGATATCCATACGCTATGGACCGACATCGCCTCGCCATCAATGGTCTCCTAAGTGGAATGATACTTCTTCCGCTCGTCTTTTTCATTCAACTTCATCCCAAGGCAGCGCCGACTGCCCGCTCGTTTCAGCTCGATTTGCTTATCACACAGCTGCCCGGCGCGCCGGTTCTTGACCAGCTAAGCAAAATAAACCAAATGGTGATCGCGAAATACGTCGTAAAACCGGGCGAGGATTTGTGGTCCATCTGCCGACGCTACAAAATCGACCAGTACACGATCCGAAGTTCGAACGATCTGGAAAACCAGTTCCCCGAGGCCGGCAGTATCTTGAGGATCCCGAACCACCGTGGAACGCTTTATGTGGTCGAAAAGCCTGAGAACCTTGAGGCGATCAGCGGTGGGTTTCAACAGCGCAAGCGTCTTGGGCCTCTCTATGATCGTGAAATCCTTGAAATGAATGATTTTCCAATGCCTGATTTAAAGGATCCGAACAGAACCTTCACAGTCGGTACAACTCTTTTTTTGCCCGAGGCCTTTAAGCCGACCGGATTAGACGCACCTTTTCTTTTAACGCATCTGACGTCAGGGTTCGGCATGCGCCGCCATCCCGTTTTGGGCATTACGCGACCGCATAAAGGACTTGATCTTGCAATGCCTTACGGCACCCCTGTCAAAGCATCGCGCGCCGGCGTCGTCACATACGCGGGCTGGATGGGTGGGTATGGCAATATGGTGGAGGTTCGTCACCTGCTGAAAAACGGCCATGTTCGCTTTACACGTTATGGGCACATGTCCAAAATTCATGTCCATGTCGGCCAGCATGTGGTTTACCAGCAGCTGATCGGCAACGTCGGGTCGACGGGTATTTCAACCGGACCTCACTTACACTACGAGATCCGAGACGAATCCGGCGAAGCTCGAAATCCAGGCTCGAAAAGCGCCTACTGATTTGTTATAATTCCTGCCTATGAAACCAGGCATTCACCCAGAATACGTAGCAAGCACCGTGGTGTGCGCGTGCGGAAATACTTTCGAAACGCGTTCCACCAAGCCGAGCATTCGGCTCGAAATTTGTTCCAGCTGCCATCCTTTCTTTACGGGTCGCCAGAAGTTTGTGGATACCGCTGGGCGCGTTGAGCGCTTCCAGAAGCGGTTTGCCAAAACCGGCGGCGAAACGATCATCAAGAAGGTGAAGATCAAGGCTGCCAAAGGGCAATCTGCGCCTCTTGCAAAGAAAAAGATGAAGATCCTGCGCTCCGCGCCGATCGTTATTCCAAAACGGGAATCGGGCGATAATCGCCAGGGACGTCCGGCAGCGGGCGCAAAACCAGCAGATAAGCCACCAACCAAGACTCATTAGCCAATTCTAAGAGACAGCAGTCCTCCGACAATGAGAGGGCTGCTGTTTTTGCGCCACACGGCCGGCGCACCCGCCTGTCGTCTGGCGAGATTTTTAAGGATAAACAATGGACTTGATTGGACCGCTGAAGGCGCTTCGACAGCGATACGAACGCGTTCAGCATGATCTTAGCCTGCCTGAAACAGTGGCCAATCCGGCACAGCTTCAACAGCTGAGCCGCGAGCATTCTCGTCTTGCGCCCATCATCGAAAAGTTTAAGCGCTATCAGCAGGCGCTGCGGGAGAAAGAAGACCTCTTTAATCTGGCTCAGTCCTCGGACGTCGAAATGCAAAAGATGGCACAAGACGATCTGGCCAAAGTCGAAGCGGAGATCGCCACTCTTCATAACCAGCTTCAGCTGGACATCCTTCCGAAAGATCCGAACGAGGATCGGAATATTATTCTTGAGATCCGGGCCGGCGCCGGAGGCGATGAGGCCGGTCTTTTTGCGGCTGATCTTTTAAGAATGTATACCCGCTACGCGGAAACGCACCGCTGGACGCTAGAACCCATCGATTCCAGCGTGTCGGAGCGTGGCGGAATCAAGGAAGTCATTGTTCAGATTTCTGGCACCGGCGTATGGCCTCACTTTAAGTTTGAGCGGGGTGTCCATCGCGTCCAACGCGTCCCGGTGACCGAAGCCAGCGGCCGGATTCACACCAGTACCGCGACGGTCGCAGTCCTTCCTGAGGCCGAAGAAGTCGATATCCGCATCGACCCGAGCGAGCTGCGGATCGATACGTACCGCGCTT
>Ga0206971_10055_pt3 | contig 21189 bp, 18 predicted proteins | sample Alteio_BWOrgHeat_85_FD_152917 | JGI IMG/M metagenome (GOLD analysis project Ga0206971, IMG submission 152917) | Enriched cells from forest soil in Barre Woods Harvard Forest LTER site, Petersham, Massachusetts, United States -... | ecosystem: Environmental > Terrestrial > Soil > Temperate forest >...
ATACTGTCGCTGCTTATCGCCGCGATGGATTCGTCAGACCCAAACCCCGGGAGAAATCTTGAATCTACGTTGGGGTCATACATTGTTATAGACGAAGCGTTAAACCCGACCACTACATCATCGTAATTAATTGAATCGGTGACCAATTTCAGGCGCAGATAACTATTGTAGGCTGTTTGTGATGCCGGCGTGCCCATCTCTAAATTACTGCCGGTAACCAGCGTATTGGTTTTTGCGCTTTCGTTAAAAGTAAGCGTTGGCGACGAGTTATTTGCATCCACAAAAAAGCCCTGCCCGCTGGGTATTGTTTTACTGGCAATGCCCGTTGCAAGGTGAGTGCTGGCATTATAGGTATCGTAATTACTGGTCGCCGGGTTAAGCATGTACACCGTGGGGTTTACATGAAAACCGTAAATAGCGGCGCTTGAACTGCTGTTGCTGAAGGTGCTCCAATCAATTGAACTCGGATATGGGTTGCCAACCAGGTTAAAGCCGCGTACGGTGGAATTACCGGCATTGGTGGTGGTATACAGCAGGCTCGCGGTACCGGTCCACGACACCACGGAATAGGTTCCCTGGTTAAGGTTACCCGTTGTGCTGAAAGTAACGCTTTCCGGAGCCACATAAGGATACGTGGTTTTATTGGGTGAACCGGTAAGGTGGGTAACCTTATCACCCCTGAAATAGAGCATGAATCCATCGCCGGCATAAACCTTTGCCGATCCGTTGGTTGCATCCGTTGTGGTGATGGTACCGCTGGCTGCGGTATTGCTTATATTGGTTACGCCTATAAAATTACCGCTGGTAAACGTGGCATTGCTTGGGGTGTAATGTTCCTGGTACAGGTACAGGCTCGGGTTGCCGCCTGTTGTTCCATAGCTCGAAGTACAGTCTGTAATTATGGTGCTTGCGCCCAAATAGTTGAGGCTGTACGGATAATTGCTGCTTGCGTCGGCCCCTTCATTTACCTGCGACGACATTAAGCGGTAATTACGTGCAACCCACCTGTGCGTAACAGCGCTGAAAGTAGCGCTGCCCTGTACAAAGCGCTGAACGGTGACAAATCCGGTGATAACGCTTCCGGAAGGGATGTTGGCTACCGTAGCTGCGCCTGTGGTGTCGGATTTTAAAGTTAAATAAGCTGCAGTTGCTGTGCCGGCAACCAGTTTTGTGGTGCCGCCCACCATAGTCAAAACCCCGGTGGGCGATACGGCGAAGCCGCCAGAACCCGACATGGTTTTGGCATTTGCAAGCGACGTGCCGCTAAAGCTGACATTATTAAATTGCGTGCCGGCCGCGCTAAGGTCGCTCAAACTTTGCGCTGCCGAGCCGTTGAAATAAACTGTTCCCGTCCCGGCAGTAAAGGTGGATGTGTTTTGGTATAAACCATTAAAGTAATCGTTTTCGGCATTGCATTGAAAAGTGCCGCCGTTGTTTTGAAAGGTACCGCTAACCGTCACAATCCCCGGGCCCGCTCCGCCTGCAATTGTTCCGCTGGTGTTTTGCAGGGTGGCCGTTGTTAAGTTCCCGGTCCCGAGTTGAAAGGTACCTGTGCTGTTTTGCAAGGCATTTGTAATACTTATATTCCCGCTTCCCTGGGTTACGTTGCAACTATTTGTCCAGCTGTTGCTAACAGTTACCGTTGGGTTGTTTGTATTCAGATTTACGGCGCCGCCGCTGGTTGTTAAATTATTCCCCACCGTCAACCCTTGTGTAGTTGAGCCTAATGTGCTGTTCTTATCAACCAGTTTTGTACTGGAACCGGAAAAAGTCACATTGTAATAAGGAGGCGCGGTGGTATTTATATAGGTCGTTGTAGTGGTTACTGATGGTTCATTGGCCGTATAAATTGTTTGATTTTCAACAGTAGGGTCATCATACAAAACCGTACCGTTGTTGCCGCCATAGGTAAAGTAAACATAAAATTGATCGGCAGGCACAAGCGGTTGTTTGTACTTAAGTTCAAGCGTGCTGGCGCTGCTGGCCGTATTATCCGCAGTAAATTTTCCATATCCCGGATAAGTGCTCAACGGGGGATTGTAACTATCAAATGCATTGGCCAAAGGAGAATTGTTTTTGGCGAAAGTAATTTGTTTTAAAAGCGTTGTCGTCCCTTTTTCAAGCGAGAACCAGGGATAACAAATGTCGTTTCCCGTTGTATTGCCGTTCGAGTTTAAAACAATATTCCCATTGATCGTTAGCTGGGTGATCTGGATACTTACCTGGGTGGCCGATGCGACGCTGTGACCGGGCTGTGATGTTGCATCACCAACCAGGAAATTCCCCTGGCACAGCAACGTCCCAGCCCCTGAAATGGTGGTGGCGATGTAGTTAAAGGTGCTGCCGGTTGCGCTCGGGTTGTGATTTTGCGTTACATTGCCGCTTACGGTTAAAGTTACGCCGGTGTTCACACTTAAAGACAAGGCCTCGTTCACACCGTAGGTGTAAGTACCCTGGGGGCCGTAATATCCAAAAGTTAATGATCCCCAGGTTGTGTTTGCCGTTACTACAGGCATTTTAGCCGCTGTTAAACTGATATTGGTATTGACACCCAGTACCCCGTAAACAACCCAGACCACGTAGGTAGAATTGACGCCTATATATGCAACATCCGCCGAACCCGGTACACCTGAATTGGTAAGCTCCGTGGTTTCGTTATACCAATTGTTGGCATTACTCGCAACCGTGCTTGTTCCGCCTATCCAATCATAGGTGGTGGCTGACAGTTGCGTTGTGGCTGACAGTATTATCAGCGCGATTAAAACCAGCCTTTGAAAGTCGGCTTTACTATTTTTCCCTCTCGTTCTCATGGCAGATATTTAAAAATTTAAATACTCCATAAACCCCCTGCAGTAGCCTGCAATAATTTATCTGACCATTATATTCTGAAAGTCGATGGGAACGGGCTCACTAATGCTTATTGACTATTAATAAGCTTTCCGTTTATGTATATTTTTCCCAGAATAGATGTTAATAACAAAATTAAAAAAAATAATAAAACGATTATCCGCTTTAAATATTTATTTTATTATCAACAGGAATATTATTTATGCTTTTGTTAAACCTTGGAAATAATGATAAATATTCCCATAAGTGGTGATAAATGTCTGCAATAAGCACATAACCGTCGCTAATGCTCTAATAAATAATATTGGAATAAATCCGCAGGAAGGAACAGACAATGAAAACAACGGAAAAAAGGCGCAAAGAAACGCGCAATCGGGGCCTGCAATATCATTTTGTACAGTAAAAAAAGGCACGACTTTAGATAGCATCGCGCCCCTCGCCGGAAGTGCCTTGCATTTGAATGCCTAATATGGCTCAAACATCACGTCGGGTATGGGCCCGATGCCGTCGCTGTCCGCGAAATGCTATCACCTGTGTCACATTTTTACAAACATACCCCGGCCAATCATGCTGCTGCTGGTTTTATTCATGACCTGGATAATGTACGTCCCAGGCGGGAGGTGACTAACGTCAGATTGCCAATTACTTGAAGATGAAGTCGATTCTTTTATAACTGCGCCGGAGATATTTACGATCTTAATGTCAAATAAAGATGAATTGGCAGCTCTTGTGTTAATCAGCGATGGCGTTAACGCAAGGCGCTGGAGAGCTGACTCTCCGGCGGCTGTCATATCAGGCGCTGCGGTGTCATTTTGTTGCCCGATGGCTAAATTTACAATGTTGCCCGCCGGGTTGGGGTAAATGCTGATATTGCTGCCGGCTGTATCGTTTGAATCGCCATAAACAAGTGCAACGGCGTTCGAATACGAGATATTTCCGTTCAGGTCCTGGATCATCAGGCGGTAGACGTTTGAACCTTGAACCGGGCTGCTGTCTAAAAACGCGTAGGTACCTTGCCCGCCTGAAGCGACTCCGCCAAGCGTATTAAATGTTCGTCCGCCGTCTATGCTCCGCTGAACGGTAAAGTTGGTATAATTCGCCTCATTCTCTGTTGTCCAGGCAATTTGCGAGCCGCCTGTCGCTTTAGAAGCGTAAAAGCTTAGCAAGTGGACGCCCAGCGCAGGGTCCTGGCGAACAACAACGCTAAACCTGTTACTGCCAAAACTTGTGGTGTCGATCAGGTCTATGTTAAATGCATAGGTTGCATTGTTTTTAATGTCAAGCGAATCTTTTTTATAATTGTCCATCAACCAAACCTGGTAAATGGCCGGGATAGCTTTAAAATCTGCCCGCTCCAACTTGTACAAACCGCTTGTGCGGGCAGTAACAAATAACCTGATCACCCGGGGCGGCGCATTTTTCGGAAAAGGCACCCACTTTACCGATGTTTTTATACTGTCGCTGCTTATCGCCGCGATGGATTCGTCAGACCCAAACCCCGGGAGAAATCTTGAATCTACGTTGGGGTCATACATTGTTATAGACGAAGCGTTAAACCCGACCACTACATCATCGTAATTAATTGAATCGGTGACCAATTTCAGGCGCAGATAACTATTGTAGGCTGTTTGTGATGCCGGCGTGCCCATCTCTAAATTACTGCCGGTAACCAGCGTATTGGTTTTTGCGCTTTCGTTAAAAGTAAGCGTTGGCGACGAGTTATTTGCATCCACAAAAAAGCCCTGCCCGCTGGGTATTGTTTTACTGGCAATGCCCGTTGCAAGGTGAGTGCTGGCATTATAGGTATCGTAATTACTGGTCGCCGGGTTAAGCATGTACACCGTGGGGTTTACATGAAAACCGTAAATAGCGGCGCTTGAACTGCTGTTGCTGAAGGTGCTCCAATCAATTGAACTCGGATATGGGTTGCCAACCAGGTTAAAGCCGCGTACGGTGGAATTACCGGCATTGGTGGTGGTATACAGCAGGCTCGCGGTACCGGTCCACGACACCACGGAATAGGTTCCCTGGTTAAGGTTACCCGTTGTGCTGAAAGTAACGCTTTCCGGAGCCACATAAGGATACGTGGTTTTATTGGGTGAACCGGTAAGGTGGGTAACCTTATCACCCCTGAAATAGAGCATGAATCCATCGCCGGCATAAACCTTTGCCGATCCGTTGGTTGCATCCGTTGTGGTGATGGTACCGCTGGCTGCGGTATTGCTTATATTGGTTACGCCTATAAAATTACCGCTGGTAAACGTGGCATTGCTTGGGGTGTAATGTTCCTGGTACAGGTACAGGCTCGGGTTGCCGCCTGTTGTTCCATAGCTCGAAGTACAGTCTGTAATTATGGTGCTTGCGCCCAAATAGTTGAGGCTGTACGGATAATTGCTGCTTGCGTCGGCCCCTTCATTTACCTGCGACGACATTAAGCGGTAATTACGTGCCACCCACCTGTGCGTAACCGCGCTGTAAGTAGCGCTGCCCTGCACAAAGCGCTGAACGGTGACAAATCCGGTGATAACGCTTCCGGAAGGGATATTGGCTACTGTAGCTGCGCCTGTGGTGTCGGATTTTAAAGTTAAATAAGCTGCAGTTGCTGTGCCGGCAACCAGTTTTGTGGTGCTGCCCACCATAGTCAAAACCCCGGTGGGTGATACGGCGAAGCCGCCAGAACCCGACATGGTTTTGGCATTTGCAAGCGAAGTGCCGCTAAAGCTGACGTTATTAAATTGCGTGCCCGCCGCGCTAAGGTCACTCAAACTTTGCGCTGCCGAGCCGTTAAAGTAAACTGTTCCCGTCCCGGCTGTAAAGGTGGATGTGTTTTGGTATAAACCATTAAAGTAATCGTTTTCGGCATTGCATTGAAAAGTGCCGCCGTTGTTTTGGAAGGTCGCACTAACGGTTACCACGCCTGGCCCCGCGCCACCGGCCATTGTTCCGCCGCTGTTTTGCAGGGTGGAGCTTGTCAAATTTCCTGTTCCGAGCTGAAAGGTGCCCGCGGTGTTTTGCAGGGCGCTTGCAACCGTAATGTCGCCGCTTCCCTGGGTAACATTACTGCTGTTGGTCCAGTTGCCGCCTATTGTAACAGTCGGGTTATTGGTATTTAGCGATACAGCCGTGGTGGAGCTGGTTACATCATTTCCTACGGTTAGCGTCCCGGCATCAACCGTTTTCGTGCCGGAGCCGGTAAGCTGCAGGTATTGGTAAGTTTGGGGGGTATTATCCAGGGCCGATGTACCATTTGCGTATACCTCCTGGGCGGTTCCGCTATAATTAACGGTGCTGGTACCGGCGCCGCCGGTATTGTTATAAAAATCGATGCTGCCGGCCACGCTCGAGGTATTAATTGCGGATGCATTGGTTAGGTTAAGGACCGGGCTCGCCGATGACGTTATATCAACGCTAAACTTTGGTGTGGCAGTAAGGAGCGGAAGTATCCCCGTGGAGCTATTTGTTGTTAATATAGTGCCATCGATGGTGGTTGTACCGCCTTCCAATGAAAATGTTGCGTCAAGTAACCCCGAGTTAACCACCAGGATCGCAACGTCGGTTGAATTTACGGTTACGTTGCCGGTTATATGAAAACTGTTAATGGTTGAAATTACTTCAGTCAGGTAAGTCGCAAAAAGTGCCAGGAAGGTTGTGGTATTGCCCACCTGTAACGATGCGCCAGTTATGGTGCCCGCGCCGGCCAGCGTTGTTGTTACGCTACCCGTTGCGTCCGGATTTTGAATGATGGCGCCGCTAACCGCCAGCGTGAAACTGCTGTTAACAGTAAGCGTTATGTTTTTTGACGTGCCAAAAGTAAGGCTTGCTATGGTAGTTGTTGTGCCTGACTTTAAAATCGGCTGATTGGTAAACGACACCACCCCTATCTGGACCGCATCGCCTGAACCGGGCAGCGTGCCGGTGCTCCAATTTGATGCCGTACCCCAGTCGGTACTTGTTGCGCCCTTCCAATCGATGGTTGCGGCTGAAACAGTTGTTGTTGCTGCTGCCAGGATCAAACCGCCCAGGGTTGATTTTAAAAACGCAGCAGCCCGGTTATTCATCTCTCGCTTCGTCATGCTATACTCCTAACTCCAAATCACCCGGTAGCCTCACAATAATTCGCCTTGATAGTCGCCTTTCGTAATGCTTATGGGCTTAGGCGTCCTTTTACGTTGTTATATATGACAATGTTGCATATTATCGATATTATTTTCCACATTTCGGTGTTGACAACTAAATTAATAAGTGTCGCCCTTTTGTTACAAAAACCGTTAAATCACCTATAAACGATCCCGTCAAATCACCTATAACATTGTTTAAACATGTATTTTTATAGCCGATAAGAATATTATCTATAATCTTTTATATTTTTGTTAAAGTTAAAAATAAATATTCTTTATAGTTGTTAATGCCCTAATTATAAGGCACTAACGAACTAAGTATTTCTATTAAATATTAACTTCAACAAAACGTAAGCGACTAATATTTACGCGCGTTTATTGACAGGCTGGGAGGTTAAAAACAGGGCGAGGCCGGCAACGATAGTCGCCCGGGCTATATGGAATTTATTCCGGCTTTGGGACGCCGAAAAAAAGAAAATAGCAATAAACCAGGATTAAATGTGAATTGCCCGGTTGCCGGTCGCTGCCAGGCTGGCTTCGCGCATAGCTTCCGTATACGTAGGGTGAGCATGGCTCATGCGCGAAACATCCTCGGCCGATGCGCGGTATTCCATAGCAGCAACGGCCTCAGCAATCATATCAGCAGCACGCGGCCCGATCATATGAACGCCAAGAATTTCGTCCGTAGAAGCATCCGTCAACACCTTTACAAAGCCGTCCAAATCACCGCTGGCACGCGCGCGCCCGCTGGCTTTAAACGGAAAAGAGCCCGTTTTGTATTGGATGCCTTTTTCTTTTAATTGTTCTTCGGTTTGGCCAACCGCCGCAACTTCCGGCCAGGTATAAACCACGCCGGGGATCAGGTTATAATTGATGTGCGGCTTTTGCCCCGCAATAATTTCGGCAACAAGGGTGCCTTCGTCTTCCGCTTTATGCGCAAGCATGGCGCCGCTAATCACATCGCCTATGGCGTAAACACCTTTTACTTTGGTTTCCAGATGTTCATCGACCGAAATCTTTCGTCCGCGTTCTTCAACAGCGATGCCTATTTTGTCTAAGCCTAAACCATCGGTATAAGCAATGCGACCGACAGCAACAAGGCAGTAATCTCCTTTTAGTTCTTTCTTTTCACCTTTCGGATCATCAAAACTTACCGTCACTTCGTCGCCATTGGTTGTGGCGCCGGTAACCTTATGGCCCAGGTAAAACTCCATGCCCAGCTTTTTTAACACTTTGAGCAGTTCACGGCCCAAACCACGGTCCATTGTCGGGATAATGGAATCCATAAATTCGATCACGGAAACTTTTGAACCCAGCCGCGCATAAACCGAGCCCAGCTCCAGGCCAATCACTCCTCCGCCAATCAAAATCAAATGTTTTGGTATTTCTGTAAGCGCCAATGCTTCCGTAGACGTTATGATGCGTTTTTTATCGGTTTTGATAAACGGCAGGGCCGAAGGTTTTGAGCCTGTGGCAATAATTACATTTTTAGTCGTTATTTCCTGCTCCGTGGCATCCGCTTTTTTTATGGTGATGGTGTTTTTGTCCTTAAATGTAGCCACCCCGTGAAAAACGTCTATCTTGTTTTTCTTCATCAGGAAAGCTATGCCGCTGGTATTGGCATTAACTACCTCTACTTTGCGTTTCATCATCTGATCAAGATCGACCGACAAATTATCCAGCTTAACACCGTGTGAAGCGAACGCATGAGCCGCATTGTGATAATGTTCGGACGAATCAAGCAATGCCTTTGAAGGGATGCAGCCCACATTCAAACAGGTGCCGCCCAAAGCATCGTATTTTTCAATAATGGCAGTCTTTAAACCCAGTTGGGCACATCGTATAGCAGCTACATAGCCACCAGGGCCCGAACCGATCACAACAACATCGTATTGCATAAGCGTTTATTTATTGGAGCGCAAAGTTAATCAATATTGCAGGCGGATGAAATGCTTAGGCAGATTTAGTGACAAAAGTTGACTTTGGGTTGATGGATAATTGTTGAACAGCTTAGCTGGCGGCGGTGGGCTTTTGAGTTTTATAACTTTAACTTCGCAGGGTCTTGTCTGTTATCCCAAAATAGAACTAATTCTATCACATCAAATTTCACCCGATAAAACAGACTTACTTGCCGTACGATAACACATTTATGAATGTCGCTTTCCGGAGAATAAGGGTACATTAAAGGATTTTCGCAAATATGGATACCACCTCTTCGGTTCTGTCGATAAAACGTTCCACAACTTCGAACGTCCAGTTTCCTAACAAGTATTCAAGCGTGTTATAATAACTCAGCCTTGCCTGGGGCGACCACGTAACGGAATAAACAGCCATTATTTTTTAAGGAACCTGGCCCTAACGTCGGTCATAACTTCATTGTGCGGAATACCCTCGCCCCGGTCTAATTCTGCTTTTCCCTCGTTAATGGCGTCCTTTATTTCCTGGGGCAAGTCAGCCCAAAAATCACGTTCTGATAACCCAACCAACGCCCTTATCTCGTTAAGCAACGCTTCATCGTCGCTCTGTATAATTTTTTCAGCTATCTGGTGTTTTAATGCGATATCCATATTACAAATTTACGTAAAGATAATTCTTTTCGATTCTTATTGATTTCAGTGCAGCTAAAAAACCTAAACATGCTATATATTTTCCCGCTACCTGTCCCCCGATATCCCAAACTTGATCTTATACCTGTACCCTCTTTTCCCGGCATCTTCTTCCTTCAGGACCTCTTTTGTTTTCTTGGCTATCCAGAATGTTTCGCTGCCGGCGGCTTCAGTATGGTTAAGCACCCAGCAATCTACATTTTGGCCGTCACCGTCAACCAAAACCGCGCTGCCGGTTACAGAATAGGCCACTGTTTCGGCTTTGCCAAAACCCGGATCGTAGTAATTGATCATAAAAGTGCGGCCTTCTTTATAAGGCAGTAACTGGTACACCAACAAGTCGGCATGCCAGTTCAGGTTATAGGCTTCAAAGGAATGGTTAAAATCGTTTATGGCAGTTGTTTTGACAGAATCAGGAACTTCACCGGCCATGCCATTTTTAACAAAATCGACGGTTTTATTTTCAAAATCAAATTTCATTTGATAGCCCAGCGGTTTCCACCAGGTATTGTGCACGAGCGTCGAAAAATCCCCGGCATTAAACACCGTAAAAGCGGAGTGATAAACTGTGTCACGGTCCCACTGCTGGGTAACAAAAAAAGCCGGCTTGCCGTGATAAGCCTTAGCCTCGACATTTATTTTTACCAGTGTGAGCCGCTGCGCCGGGCTGTCATTTGTTTGTTTCGTATAAATTATATAGCTGTAACTGCCCGTTTGCAGTGTCTTCATGTCCAGGTCGCCGGGCCTTACCTTCAGCGTATCACTGGTTGCGGCCATAGCCGTTGAAATTAACAGCATCGATAAGGCAAGGGTAAAAAATGATTTCATGATTGTCGATTTGCTTCAGCGTAAAAATGGCCGAATTCCCCGTCATCAAGAAATCGCTTCAACCAACATGTGGTTTTTTTAAACCAATGGGCGTTTTCCTTGCAAAACCTCCGCAAAAAGTGCCTAACTTGTGCTAATGGTAAACATCCCCGACATACTTAAATTTTAATACTATGAACCCCAAAGGAGTCAACATCCGCCAAAGCGCCTATCCGGTTAAGGAAACCATCGATCTGCTGCAATCATTCCTGCAGCAGCATGGCGCAACCATTTATGCAAGGATTGACCAGCAGGACGAATTGAAAAAGGCCGGGCAAACCATTCCACCGCTGGAGTTTATCCTGTTTGGCAATCCAAAGGCGGGCGGACCCATAATGGCAGAAAATCCTGTCGCTGCGCTTGACCTTCCGCTAAAAGTCATTTCATGGCAAGACGTACACGGAAAGGTGTGGGTTGCATACAACGAAGCTGTTTATATTAAAGACCGATTTTCCCTGTCAGACACCGTAAGTGTACCGTTGAACCTCGACCAGCTTATTACAAAGGCGCTTGGCCAGCCTGTGTAACTATTTTGTGTTTGTCCCGCTTAAACAGGAAATCTACCTAAATTCACCTTGAGAATATTCAACAATTAAAACATTAATCCATGCCAAGCAGGAGAGATTTTATACGAGATGCCGCGCTTTTGTCTGCCGGCCTGAGCCTGGCGCCATCACTGGCAAGTTATGGCACAGGCATCCAGCCGGTGAGGCCATTCGTGCTGCCGCGTAGCACGCCCGAACTGCAGGGAATTTCTTCAGCAGGGATCAGCAAGTTTATGCAAGCGATAAAAGACAGCGGCCAGGAATTTCATAGCCTGATGATCCTAAGGCACGGGCATGTTGTTGCCGAGGGTTGGTGGTACCCCTATTCTTCCGAACACCGCCAGCAACTCTATTCGCTCAGCAAAAGTTTTACCGGTACGGCTATTGGCTTAGCGGTTTCGGAGGGTTTGCTATCAGTTGACGACCCCATTATCAAATTCTTTCCGGAATATTTGCCCGCCGCGGTAAGCGACAACCTCGCCGCAATGAAAATACGACACCTGCTTTCGATGACTGTCGGTCATGGCAAAGATTCAATTTTAATACTGGAGGCTTCGGGCCCTGATGTTCCCTGGGAAAAAACATTTCTGAGCCTGCCGGTAGTTTTTCAGCCGGGCAGTGTATTTATGTACAACTCCGGCGCGAGCTTTATGCTGAGCGCCATCATCAAAAAAGTCACCGGGATGCCGGCACACGAATATTTAAAACCACGCCTTTACGATCCGCTGGCAATTACCAACACCACCTGGGGCGCTAATTGGGAGGGTATTAACATGGGCGCCTCCCACCTGCGAATGCCGACGGAAGACATTGCCAAATTTGGCCAATTATATCTTCAAAACGGGATGTGGAACGGCAAACAGGTGATCAGCAAAGATTGGGTGGCTGAAGCATCGGCAAAACATATCGATAACGGTAAAAACGATAGCAGCTGGGGGTACGGTTATGGCTACCAGTTTTGGCTGAATCCGCCGGGCGGCTACCGCGCCGACGGCGCTTTTGGGCAATACAGCATGATATTGCCTAAACAGGATGCGGTTGTAGCCATAACGAGCGAAAGTATCGCCACAAAAAATACCATGCAGATTGTATGGGACGTGCTGCTGCCCGAAATGAAAGACACACCGCTGCCGTCAGACGATACCGCCCGCAAAGCGCTGGCTGGTGAATTGAAATCACTTAAATATGATCCGCCTCAACTGGCGACGTCATCACCTATAAGTGAAAAAATATCGGGGAAGGAATTCTTGCTCGATAGCAATCCTTTTAATGCTAAATCAGTAACCTTCAGCTTTGCAGGCGATAAGTGCATTTTTACCTTGAAAGAAGACGGCAAACCTGATATTGTGATTACCAGCGGCCTTAATAGGTGGATAAGGAAAGGGAACCTTAAACCGTCCGCGCATTCGTTGTTTTCTTTGCGGCGCATTGATTTCGACTCCATCGTTGCGGCGGGTTATGGCTGGCAAAACGATAATACGCTGATACTCACGTGGCGTTACATCGAAACTGTGCATGGCGAAACGTTTACCTGCATTTTTGACGGCGACAAACTAACTATTAAACCCTTGTTCAGCGTGAACCGCATGCAGGGAAAACCGGATGACCGGGCGGATATTACCGGGCGATTTAGTTAGCAATTAGTCTTCGGCCGAATAAAGGTAAAAATCCGGACTTAATTGTTTCGATGCAAAATGATGGTAGCCTGCAAAACTTTTTAGGATCGGCGGGTCGCCGTTTTTTGCCATCAACGCGCCTGGCACTAAAATAAACAGGCGGCCGCTTCTTCCTTTATATGTTATTTTCGAAAAATCTCCGCTTGACGCCATTTCCGGATCAATCGCTATAACCCGGTTATGTGTTATTTCGGCGCCGATTTCAGGGCTCATCACCACAAAAACGGCCTTATTGGGGTACCGGTTATCCAGTCGCAGAATTTCCTTCATGGTAGCGGTGTCGTAATTCTGCTGACTCAAACCCAGGCTGCCACGCGCGGCATTTCGGTTGTCGGCGAACTCCCGGATAAAGTAAGCAAAGCCCACATAAGTAAACACGGCCCAGCCGACAAAAAATATCACTTTGCCAAACGTCCGCCTATAAAGTAATTGAATAAACCCGGGGATGGCCAACAAACCGATAATACGGAAATGCCTTGCCTCGTAGGAAATTGGAAATTGCTTTAAAAACATCCATCCGAAAAAGAGGCAGCCGACCATAAAGAATGACAGGAACGCTACAAGGTAATTGCGGGCGGGCCGGAATTTCATCAGCAACCAGGCATAGAGGAGGCTAAGCAATGTTAAGACGAACAGGATAACCATCGCCAAATGGTGCGAAAGTGTTTGCCCATCCGGCTGATAGATCAATCCGTCGAATAACTCGTCGATAGAGAACGCTGAGGTAAAGGGTGACGCGAGCGGAAATAAAAACACTTCAGGCGCAAAACGAAACGGGCCGCTAATATTTGATGGGTTTCCACCTTTTGACAGGTAAAAAAAACTAATCACCATATACACAGCAACCAACGGAAAAAACACCAAAGCCCCATTTCGCAGGAACACCGGGACAGTTTTTTTAAGCAGAAAGGCGCTCCTTAAATTTGCCCCGGCGGGCAAATGGCCCGTCTCCGATACGGAGATATTCAACCAAATGCAACCAGCGCCCGCAGCCAGCATCCACAATGCGGATGACTTCAAAAAAAAACCTATCAATCCGGCAAAAAATATGAAGAGTACGGTTTTCCAGGTAACCCGCTCAAAACTAAAGCATCCATACAGAAACCAGCCCAGGAATGCGAAAATCAACAATTCTCCACCGTTATAGTATACAAATTGCTGAATAAAAAAAAGCTGGGTGGCCACAAACCCTATGCTCAGCGCTGCTACCAGTTTATTAAAACCAAATTTCCGGAAAAGCAGGTAAAAGCCCGCCAATCCTGACAAATAGCTGCCTGCAATGGTGAGCGAAATGGCGTGTCCGCTAGTAACCCGAAATAATATTTTTAAAAAGTAAGGAACCAGGTATTGGCCTGGCGACCACCATGCCAAAAAAACCGTTTGATTTGCTGCAATATTTGCCGGATCGGGTGAAATCAGGCGATTAAACGCGGCCCCCTGCTCCATATTGTGCATCACCATAAACCCCCAGCCGGAATCAGGGTCGAAGCCAGGCGGTACCGCGATGATCATCATAGCCAAGATCAATACGTACAGGTAAACCAATAGCAATATGATGCGGTGCTGCCTGTCGGCTTTGGTAAATGACGCCATTTGCAAAGTGTAAATTGGTTTGAAAAACCGGCACTATTACAAACCGATGCGGTTTTGCCCTAAAGGCTTCGTCCAAACCAAGTTACTGACATCGCTTTCCTATTAACATAAGCCAAAAGTGGTATTTTTCGTACCGGGTTTAACGTGTAAAAAACAAAATGCAAAATAGGTTTTGCCGGAGCAGCGCCGTTCGAAACACGCAGGAGTCATTGAATTAACAAAAGGCCTATCGCTATAATTGCCGGCAAAGCCTGGATAAAGAAAATTCTTTTGGAAACGCTGTAAGCGCCGTAAAGCCCGGCAACTGTTATGCATCCCAGGAAAAACAAGGAAACATTAGTCTGCCACAAAGCGTCATGGATAAAAAAAGTCCATAACAAGCCCGCGGCCAAAAATCCGTTGTACAAACCTTGGTTGGCTGCCATGGCTTTCGTCTCCTTGAATTGAGCGGCCGGAATATGGTTAAACACCTTTGGCCCCCGTGTTGTCCACACAAACATTTCTAACCATAAAAAATAAAAATGCTCGGCGATGATTATGGCGATGAGGGCTCGGGTGATGATAATCATGATAATGAATTTTCTATGATAAATATATAAGATTGGATACACGACTTAGTAGTGTGTACCACCGGCAATAAAAACCTTCCATTCGCAATTCCCTACTGCTGATCTACTGGTGTCGTTCTTCGGTGTACAAAATAGTTGAGAATAGAATATATAAGAAAACCGACGGCGTATAACAATGCCGTGTCAATTGGCTGCCCAAAAGCATATGACAGCGCTGTTAAAACGGTTGAAACAGCAACAATTACGGATGCAAACTTGATAAACAACTTAAGCCGATATAAAAATTGAAAAAGAACTATTTGTAGGACAAACATAACAAACCAAAGAAAAATTAAAGCAAACAGAAATCCGGCCCCTGGAAGGAAATCTGTCAGGTTTCGCTTCTGGTGATAATAGAAGTTTTGAAATAGACTTATCGCGTCAGCTATTACAAATACGCCTAACACGCCAAAAACTACCGGCAAGATGTATTTGGTTATGAATCTATTCTTAATCATATAGGCTATAGGCTGGTAAATATCTCAGCTAAAGATAAAAAAGCCCCGGCAACTGTTATGCATCCCAGGAAAAACAAGGAAACATTAGTCTGCCACAAAGCGTCATGGATAAAAAAAGTTCACAACAAGCCCGCGGCCAAAAATCCGTTGTACAAACCCTGGTTGGCCGCCATCGCTTTGGTTTCCTTAAATTGAGCGGCCGGAATATGGTTAAACACCTTTGGCCCGCGGGTCGTCCATGCAAACATTTCTAACCATAAAAAATAAAAGTGCTCAGCGATGACGATGGCGATGAGGGTTCGGGTGATGATGAACATGTTTAGTCGTTTATGAAAACTAAAAATAAAGAATTTCGTGTTAATAGCAAAGTCTCAAAAGGTCATACGATCAGCATCTATTTCGGTTGTTTTCGATTTTAAAAAAAGGCGATTATATGAGACATCTACATCGTACGTGCCGTTATAAATTGTTTTTAGGCTATCCGTGTTTATCAAAAGTGTTTCATCATTATCATCGAACTTCCAATAGCCTCCAATAGCGCTGGAGTTTATGCCAGGTAATATAATATAGTTATACGACATCAAATCCAACGTCTCGCAATTTAAGTTGTTCCCATATCTATCAATTAAATTTACTTTAAAGGCCTGCTGTGTATTAGGCTGAATCAGTTTGCCGCGAAAATAAATTTTGCTCACACACCATCGCGTATTTGTGAGCATATCATATGTGCTCGGTCTGAAAGTAAAATATAATATAGTACCTAAGAGCACACTGCCTAAGAAAACCATTGCCATTATCCTTCTGGTGACAGGCAGTTTTTTGAAAAAGAAAAAATTGGCCGTTTTTTTATCGATTGACGCTAAAAAATCAGGACGAAAGGGTTTATCATTTAAGTAGTCTAATTCTTTCAAAATCTCAAGAACCCGTTCTTCATCCTGTTGTAATACCTGGAGTTTAATCATTCCAAGGTCATTTGAATAAAGATGAGCTGCCTGAACATTCCACTCATCTTTTATTAAACACTTTATCCCTTGTGATTCAAGTCGGCCCCGAATTATCCAAAGACGTTGTTGTGAACTACTCGTTAAAACCGTAACCCATTTATCCATGATTTCCTCGTCTCGCTTTGGTCTAAATATCACTTAAATTTACATCTATTCCCAAACAAAAAAGCCTCCGCGACGGAAGGCTTTTAAAAAAATCGGTGTAATCACTGCTCAATCGGTGTAATCCCAAAAACTACACTTCTGCCAAATGCTCTCCCGTTACGGTTTGCTTAATTTTAGCCTCCAGTTCTTCCATCAGTTCGGGGTTATCCAGTATCAGCTGTTTAACGGCGTCGCGGCCCTGGCCCAGGCGGGTGTCGCCATAGCTGAACCATGAGCCTGCTTTTTTGATGATATTATGATCAACGCCCAGGTCGATGATCTCGCCGGCTTTGGATATGCCTTCGCCAAACATAATATCAAACTCCGCGATGCGGAATGGCGGCGCCACTTTATTCTTTACAATTTTTACTTTAACGCGGTTACCGGACACTTCTTCAGTATCTTTTATCTGCGAAATACGGCGCACGTCCAAACGTACTGATGCATAAAACTTAAGCGCATTACCGCCGGTAGTAGTTTCGGGGTTGCCGAACATTACGCCGATCTTATCGCGCAGCTGGTTGATAAATATGCAGCAGCATCCTGTTTTGCTGATGGTGCCGGTAAGCTTACGCAAGGCCTGCGACATCAAACGAGCCTGTAGGCCCATTTTTGAGTCGCCCATTTCGCCTTCGATTTCCGCTTTGGGAACGAGTGCCGCAACAGAGTCGATCACCAGGATGTCAATAGCGCCGGAGCGGATGAGGTTATCGGCAATTTCCAATGCCTGTTCGCCATTATCCGGCTGCGAGATGAGCAGGTTTTCCACATCAACGCCCAATTTTTTGGCATAACTGCGATCGAAAGCGTGCTCAGCATCGATAAATGCAGCAATACCGCCAGCCTTTTGCGATTCGGCAATAGCATGGATAGCCAGCGTGGTTTTACCCGATGATTCCGGTCCGTATATCTCGATAACCCTGCCTTTTGGCAAACCACCCACACCCAGGGCTATGTCAAGTCCTATCGAGCCTGTTGATATTACCTCGGTGGGTTCAATAACGGTATCGCCCAGCTTCATAATGGTACCCTTACCATACGATTTTTCCAGCTTATCCAATGTAAGCTGTAGTGCCTTCAATTTATCTGCGTTGCTCATCTCGTTTTAATAATATTAGCAAATGTAAATAGTAGTTTTGATATTTACTAATAATTTTAGTAATTATTTTTTTGATTAAGTTGGAATGGTTGATTAAGTTGATTAGGTTATTCTATTTCCCAACTGAAACGCTAACTTAATTAACTAAATCAACTTAATCAACCATTGTTATCAACACTCCGGCAGCCATCGTTAACGCCTGGCATTTTTATACCCTGTCCTCCTCCTTTCCCTAAATTGTAAGTGTTTAGCGAATAAAAAATTGAAAAGGGGTTACCAAAAAGCGGAGGGCAGTGCGATTATGGATATAATAATTTGTTTTTATAGGCATCCATGAGCTCCTTCGTCGGTTCCCCTCTTGAGAGGGTGGAGAGGTGTGTTATTGGATATGTCGGTTAACACACCCCCGCCACAACGCAATCCCAGCGCACCCCCTCTCAAGAGGGGAGCTATCATAACGATCACATTACCAGCTAAATATAACTCTATATTTGGCAGTTATCCATCGCTAAACACGTGCCCCAAATTTAGGGAAAGGTATCGCACAAGGCTCTTGCTCAACCGTTATTGCCATCGCGTTTCTTCAATTCCTTGCTGATCTTATTTAAAGCCGCTTTCTTTTTTTGCACTTTAACTTTTTTAACCTTCAATGCCTCTGCCTTTTGCAAGGCCGCCTCAGTGTGGGTACGCTCGTAATATTTGCAAAACCAACTTATCGGGCAAATTTCACATTTGGGGTTTCGCGCCAGGCAAACATACCGGCCATGTAAGATCAGCCAGTGATGTGCAATTCTTGGCACATCAGGAGGCAGGTATTTTAATAATTGCTTTTCCACCGCCAGCGGCGTTTTGGCGTTGGTGGTTAAACCGATGCGGTTAGCAACACGGAAAACATGTGTATCAACGGCTATAGCCTGCGCCTCGTAAACCACGGATGCTATTACATTGGCCGTCTTCCGGCCGACGCCAGGCAACTTTTGCAATTCTTCCTGGGTGGCGGGCACCACGCTGTGAAACGTCTCCACCAGCATTTTGGCCATGCCTACTAAATGTTTGGCTTTGTTATTTGGATAACTTACGCTGCGGATATAGCCAAAAACTTCATCGACAGAAGCCCCGGCTAACGATTCCGGTATAGGGAACCGCTCAAATAAAGCCGGCGTAACCTGGTTGATGCGTTTGTCAGTACATTGTGCCGAAAGAATAACAGCTACCAGCAACTCATACGGATTGCCGTAATGCAGTTCAGTCTCCGCACCGGGCTGGTGCGTGGAAAAATATTCAACGAAATGTTTGTAGCGTTGTGCCTTGTTCATGGTTCATAGTTCATGGTTCATAGCCGGAAGGCTATCGTGCAAAAATACAAAAAGCAGTTCTGCCATGAACCATGAACCATGAACTATAGGCCAAAAAATAGAAAGGTTCACCAAGTCATCAATCGTTTAAAAAAAACCACAATGACCGGTGAACCAGTAAGTTTGAGATACTACTAACGTAAACTCTTTGAGTAATCGAGTATTTGATGGATAGTTTGAACTTTGGGGTTCTTTTTCAAAAGATCCAGTTCGGCGCGAATCGAATGGTAAAAAATTATTTCATCGCCGCCAAGGTTCTCCTGCACTTCCCCATCCATCTTGTCCCTGTTAGTAAGTAAATTTAAAGTTGTAGTAGAGGTTTCATCCATACGCTTTTATTGTTTTGTTTATTGTAACAACGACAGCTTAAAGATAATATTTTATCAAGATGAAAATTAAATGAAATTTTTTCTTTTTAGTCCGACAGTCCGGAAAGCCGGAAAAGTCCGAAGGATGAATACCTGGTTTGAAAATGCCTTTTTTGATACAGAAATGCCGTTTTTTGTAAAAAAGAAAAGCGGCGGTGATTTAAACCGTCGCCATACTTCCTGAAAGAAAAATTTAAAGCGATCTACCAATCCTCCTTCTTTCAGACTTTTCCGACTTTCCGGACTTTTCTGACTCTCATTAATTCTTCAAACTCATCTCCTTGCTCAGCATCATTTTGCGCAAATTATTCAGCGCATAACGCATCCGGCCAAGGGCAGTATTGATGCTTACATCAGTAATGTCGGCAATTTCCTTAAAGCTCATATCACCAAAATGGCGCATAATCAGTACTTCCTTTTGCTCGGCAGGCAACAGGTGAATTAATGTTTTCAGGTCCTTATAGGTTTGTTCGCGCACCATGCGGTCTTCGGTGCTTTCGTCGTAATTTCCCAGGACTTCAAAAATATCAAAGTCATCGCCGTTGCTGATCATCGGTGCGCGCTTTTCGCGGCGGAAATGGTCGATCACCAAATTATGGGCTATGCGGGTAACCCAGGGCAAAAACTTACCTTCCTCGTTGTATTTGCCGGCCTTAAGCGTATTGATCACCTTAATAAAGGTATCCTGGAAAATATCTTCAGCCAGGTATTCGTCCTTTACCAGTAAATAAATGGAGGTGTATATTTTGGTTTGATAGCGGCGGATCAACTCAACCAGCCCACCTTCTTCGCCCGCAACATAAAGATGGATCAGATCCTGGTCACTTTTCAATTGAAAATCCATAGAAAAACTACTTAGCTTAATTAATTAAATATTTTAGTTAAGTAGAGTTTTATCTATATCGTTTTCTCCTTAGGGGTTAGTGCTTTGTTATCCAAATAAAATAAATATTCGCTAAAAAAACAAATATTATTTATCGGTTAAAGTTTTTGAAGCAGCAATTTAACGTTTTTTAACACTGTTTGGTATAATACAATAACAATGTTGCCGTTGCTGCGCAGTAATTGTCAGCCCATTGCAAACTCTTGGCAAGGTAGTGCAATATCTCTTACTATTTCTCAAACACATTTGTTTTCTGCTAAATATTTTAGGATTTTTGCGGTTTGGGGGGAAGTTCATGGTTAATAGTTCATGGTTAATGGCCGGAGCTGGAAAATTCAATAACTTTTGACCCCTATTTTGCGCTAACTATGGCCCATAGCCAGGCTTCTGCCATGAACTATGAACCATGAACTATGAACAAATGATGGCCCATAGCCAGGCTTCTGCCATGAACTATGAACCATGAACTATGAACTAAATGGCCGAAGCAGAAAAAGATCCGCAGCATCATATTATTATAAAAGGGGCAAGGGTACACAACCTTAAAAATATGGATGTGGCCATCCCCAAAAACAAACTGGTAGTAATTACCGGTATGTCGGGCTCTGGCAAGTCATCGCTTGCTTTTGATACTTTGTATGCCGAGGGCCAGCGCAGGTACGTCGAAAGTTTGTCATCCTACGCCCGCCAGTTTTTGGGCCGCATGAATAAGCCGGATGTTGACTATATAAAAGGCATCGCCCCGGCCATCGCCATCGAGCAAAAAGTAATTACCTCCAATCCGCGCTCCACTGTCGGCACTTCAACCGAAATTTATGACTATCTGAAATTGCTTTTTTCGAGGATCGGCAAAACAATTTCGCCTGTTTCGGGCGGCATCGTCAAAAAAGATACGGTTACCGATGTGATTAATTTCATCATGACCTTGCCCGATGAAACGATGGTAACTGTTTTGTGCCCGCTGCACCCGCACAATAACCGGAGCCTGAAAGAGGAACTCGCGGTATTGATGCAAAAG
>Ga0206971_10202_pt1 | contig 21182 bp, 18 predicted proteins | sample Alteio_BWOrgHeat_85_FD_152917 | JGI IMG/M metagenome (GOLD analysis project Ga0206971, IMG submission 152917) | Enriched cells from forest soil in Barre Woods Harvard Forest LTER site, Petersham, Massachusetts, United States -... | ecosystem: Environmental > Terrestrial > Soil > Temperate forest >...
TTTGTTTTTATGGCGCTGATCGCGCTGGTATCTGTTTCCGAAAACTTGCTGGATGTAGATAAAGGGACATTCTTCTATGCCTTCTTTTTTTCATTTTTTATGTTTTCAATCGAAAAAAAGCAGGAAAATCAAATTCCGCTGTCAGGGCAGTCGAAGATTCTAATCCCTGAGGAAAAAGTTTTAATTGAAGCGCAAATATAAAGCTGATAGCCAACACTTTAAATATCAAACAATATTTGAGTTACAGGCAACCAAACAGTTATTGATACCGTCATTATTATAAGATCAGGGTGGTCACCATATCGAAGAAATGCAAAATATATCATCCCCTTTAATTAGTAAGAACTTGTCGGAAATAAAAGAAAAGATACTGGCCACCCTGGCTTATTTCGACCTATTTAAGTACCCGCTGACAAGGGCTGAGGTTTATTTATTCCTTGGAAACAAATATCATTACGATTTTTTTGATGATGCGTTAAACGTGTTGCTGAACAACGGCGTAATTTACCAGTTCGACCGTTTTTTTTCGTTAAAAAATGATTATCGCCTGGCCGCAAGGCGGGTTGAAGGCAACAAAAAAGCTGACGAACTTATTGCGATTGCCCGGCGTGTCGGCAGTGTGCTCATCCAGTTTCCTTATGTTCGCGGGGTAGCCGTTTCCGGTTCGTTATCTAAAAACTTTGCCGACGAGAAATCTGATATCGATCTGTTTATCATTACGGCTAAAAACAGGCTGTGGGTTGCACGCACCATCATGCATTGTCTCAAAAAAATGAGCTTCCTGGTTAACAGGGAACATTATTTTTGCATGAATTATTACATCGATGAGCAGGAACTGCAGATCGCCGAGAAAAATATCTATACCGCAATCGAGATCGGCACGCTGATACCCATGGAGGGCGACATCGTTTTTGAAAAATTCTACGCTGCCAATGCCTGGACAAGGGAATTCCTGCCGAATAAAAACTTACGCGTAGCTTCAGCCAAGCCAGCGAAAACCGGACTTTTAAAAAGGCTCTTCGAATTAATTTTTGATAGTCCGTTAGGCGACGTAATCGATACCTTATTGATGAAAATCACCGCATCAAGGTGGAAAAAAAAGACTATTAATAACAAATTAAACAGTCGCGGCGAGGTGATGGCCATAGTTACCGGCAAGCATTTTTCAAAACCGGATCCGAAAAACTTCCAGGCAAATTTGCTTTTAAAATATGAGCGCAAGGTGGAATTGTTATTAAAGGATTATGAGGGTTCACTGGTGCACCAAGAATGATAATCGACTCTGATTCCGGTGATTAAACTTTTCTTAACGAAATGATATAATAGTCCCCGAAATATTTCCACGGCCAGCGTGATTTTAACTTATCCTCTTTTTCCTTCAAAAAGCGATAAGCCCGCGGATGTTTTTCGGCAAAGCTTTCAATATAGGATGGCGGAACAATTGTGCACAGGCCTTCGATGCCAAGCACTTTAAAGTTGTTCCTGGTTCTTTTGATGATATATGAAGGATTGTAATACCAACATTTGAAATAAGTGCCTTCAACGTGCGCTTTGGCGCCGGTTTTGCTAAAAAACCGGCGAGAGGCCATTCTAAACTTCCCTTTGAACAGCAGCAGCGTCTCCCACAGGCAAAATTGGGGTAAAATAACAAGCGTAATTACGCCGCCCGGGTTTAACAAACCATTAAACGAAGCCAGTACTTTTTCCAGTTCATCCGTACAGTTTAGCCCGGCGAAATTGGAAAATATCAAATCATACGGCCCTTTATTTTCAAGTTGATCGAGTTTAGTAAAAGAGCAAAGCTCCGTACTGATATTTCCCTCAAGCTTATTGTCCGACGCTTTTTTTTTTCAGTTCCGACTGCATCCCCACGGAAATATCTGTGGCATGCACTTTAAACCCCTTTCGCGCAAAAAAAGTCGCGTCTTCGCCGGTGCCTGCATTTAGTTCCAATATGCTGTTGCCCGGCGCCATGTATTTCAAAACATGATCCCTTACCCGCTGCCTTTTATAACTTACGATGGTGTTACCGGCGTACAATTGATCAAAAACTGCCGACTGCCGGCTAAAGGCGGCTTCGGCTAAGGTTTCGTTCAGGCTGGGAGCGACAGACTTCATCCGGCCAATTCCTCCAACTTTTTTAGTCGCAGGCCCTCAATAAAAGCCGCTGGCGCATGGTAAAACACCGATAAAGCCTTTCGCAGGCTTTTTGCATTCATTTTTAAGGGGTTTTTTACCAGTTTTTCAAAGCTGCTTTTTGCCAGGTGTTTGCGGTAATTTTGGTGAACGTAACGGTGCAGTTGTTTATAGAAAGTAGGTGGAAAGGTATTCCGGAACATCAAAGCCATTTCGTCCGAATCGGTCCAGTTGGCTTTTTTTTGCAGATCGGCTTTTACCCTATCGTAAAACACTGTTCCCGGAAGCGGATAAGATACAGAGATGCCGATCTCGAACGGGAGTAGTTCATTGATCATGCTGATGGTTTGCTGAATATCATTCTTTAACTCTCCGGGGTAGCCAAACTGGATAAAAAAAGACGGCTTTATACCATTGGCTTTCATCAGGGCTGTTGCCGTGCGGATCTGCGCTGTCGTTATTCCTTTATCCATTGCATCCAATATTTTTTGCGAGCCGCTCTCCGCCCCTATCCATGCGTTCTCACATCCTGATGCCGCAAGCGCCTTTACGATTCTTTCGTCGGCAAGCAGATCGGCCCGGGATTGTATTTTAAACCTGATGGTTATCTTTTCTTTTTTTAACAGCGCAGCGAAAGCTTCAACCCAGCCCGGCTTCAGTCCAAAAATATCGTCGCAAAACCAGATGTGGTCAATCTTATAATTTTGTTTGAGCAGTTTGATCTCCGCAACAACATGCTCCGGGCTCCGCGAGTTGTATCTGTTGCCGTAAATGGGCTTGGCACACCAGTTGCATTTAAAGGGGCAGCCGCGCGTCGTGCTCATATTCAGCGAAAAATAACCTGCGTTGCTAAGCCAGGATTCGCGGTATTGCTGCATATCAACTAAATCCCAGGCCGGCAACGGCAAGCTGTCCAGGTCTTTCATCACTGGCCGCGGAACAGTTTTTATTGCTGTTCCCTGTTTCAAATATGCCAGCCCTGATATACCCGAAAAGTCTTCAGTCCCGTTGGCAATTTGGACGGCCAATTCAAGTAACGTTTGTTCCGCCTCGCCGATGATAATAAAATCGGCGCCCTGCTCAAGGTATTCTGCACAATGGTCGGTGGCGTCGGAGCTGGAAACAATCACTTTGCAGCCGTTTCCCTTCGCTATTTTACACATGCTGAATGCAGCCTCGCGCATATTGGTGAGGCACATTTTAGTGAGATAATTAAAGCCGTCATCATAGATCACAAAACAATCGGGGCGATTCTTCGCTATCGCCTCAATAACTTCTTCAGGATCGACGGCGAACATGGTGTCGAACAGGCTTACATTAAAATCATGATTTCGCATCAGCGCCGCAGCATAAAGGGGGCCCAGGGGCGGGTATGGCTGCCCCAATTGCCACTGCTTGGGATCAAACCGTAAAAAATAGGAATGAGTAAAAAGAATATTCTTCATAATTTCGGACCGCTATTTTTGCCGTTTGTATTTTAATTACGTCTCAAATAGTTAAAGGGTTGCCAAAATAATTTATATGTCAAGCTCATAAATAAGCTACAGGGTCCATTCTGGGCGGCAGGTTCAGTGAGCAAACACACTTTACACAAGTGGAATTAGTGCGCATATCCAACGTCTTTCTAAAATTTACCGCTTCGATATTATTTAAAATGTCGGCGAGTGAAGCCTCCCTGATATTGCCGATAACTTCGTGAAAAAAACAAGGACGCACATAGCCATCGGCCTCAATTACCGTTGAGACCCAAGGCGCGTTGCATTTTTTAAAGGGGAAGGCATTATGGCCGTAGAATGCAGCGTAATATTGGTAAATCTCCCTGATCTTTGCCGGAGATTCAGCAATAAAGCCGTATGTAAAATCGCTTTCGCGCTGGTCGATGATGCGTGAAATAATTTCCTGTAGCTGCGGCAATTCATTTTCAGTCAGTAATATTTCATGTTGCTTTGGTTCCGTCCAGGCCATTTGCCGGTTAAATGCGTGGCTGCTCACGTCGGCAGGCAAAAAGCTTACCTGGTCGATACCCATGATTTTCGCTTCGTTAATGATTGCTTCCCAGTTGCGGAAATTGAGCCGGTGAATGACCGTCCTGGCGGTTACCCGAAAACGGGGATCAAGCGATTTGATCGCTTCGACGCCCTCTTTTAACTTGCTAAAGGCGCCGGGCACATTGCGGATGGCATCATGCAAAGCCTCATCACCATCTAACGAAACGATGATTTCGTCGATCCATTCCAATAGTTGATCTGCGTTTTTTTTAACAGACAATCCGGTGGAAAGCACGGTGATTTTGATCCGTTCACTTTTAAGTATTTCGCAGAGCCTGAAAAAATTGCTGTTGAGCAGAGCTTCTCCGCCTGACATTACCACTTGTCGGGTACCAAACTTTTTTAACGCGTCCAGCAAATCTGAAACATCATCTTCCGTAAGTTGCTTCAGGTTTTTATTGTCTTTCCATATATCACACATCACACAACGGCAATTACAGGCGCTGTGCGGCATCAGTATCACTACCGGCAAGGCAGAGATGATGTGCGTTCGAAGCGTTTTATATCGCTTGAGAGTATGGAGAAGGGACTGCATGGATGTAATGATATTCGCTTTGAATGCTGGATTATTCGAAACAAAAACAGTTTACCCTCTTTTCGCCGCAGATGGCGAAGAGATGGTAAATCAGCCATGTTTTGAAAACTTCTTGTCTAAAACCCCTGTATCTCCGGCTGCCGGTATCGCCACATTTTATGCAGCAGCTTTATTTCATAGGGGTATTTATAAATATTGGTTTTAAAACGCAGGCCGGCAACCACTTGGAGCGCCTTCCGCTTTAAACTGCCCAGCCGTATGTCAGTAACAGTTGGATAGGCGCCGTTCAGCACGGTTTCAAAATCCCTTATCTGGTCAATCATTTCCGGTTTTAGCCATGGGGTAAGCGGATTCTTCCGCATATCAAAATTCTCCCATGCCGGGCTTACCCAGTCTTCCAATACCTGCGGGTATTTAAAGCCCAGCGCCTGCACTTGTTTATATAATGTCGAACCTTCAGTGGGCACCGGGCTATAGGTATATAATACGATCTCGGTACGCGGATTTACCGCCTTTACCTTTTTTATAAAATCTATTTCAAAGTCTATCTGGGCCTGCACCTGCGCTTCAGTAGGCGCCGGTGTGCCCAGCACAAACGAGTATTCGGGTATAATGTCGAATTTTTTCAGCCTTTCTGCAAAGCGGATGATCTGGTCGCCGGTTTGGGTGCCGCCTTTGTCCAGTTTCTCCAATATGAGATTGTTGCCGCTCTCGGCCCCGAAGAAAATAATTTTGCAACCAGCTTCGCGTATCAGCGCCAGGGATTCATCCTTAAACTTATCCATGGTATCGATGCGCGCCATCCCCCACCACGACATCCTTTCAGGCCTAATCAGTTTCGAAAATTCGACCGTCCTTTTTTCCGATACAAAGAAATTATTATCGTGAAATTCGATGGCATCGGCGCCCCATTTATCTTTGATGTATTTAATATCGTTATAAACCAGCTGTGCCGATTTGGCCTTCCACCTGGCTTCAAAAATGGGTACAACCGCGCAAAATGAACAGGTGAACGGGCAGCCGATACTGGAGTGATAGGCCAATGTCCTTTCGCCCAAAAAGGTTCTGCCCAGGTATTTGTCGATATAATAAATGTCATTCAGCTTGTCATACGGAAGCGGCGGCAGCGGGTCTTGCTCCATCAGGTCTTCCTTAGCCGTTTTAACGATATTGCCGCCGGTTTTGTAGATAATGTTTTTGATAAACTCGTAAGGTGTATTGTACTCCAGCGCATCGATCAGCGCCGGAAATGCGTGATCTCCGGGGCCATTAATAACAAAGTCGACAAAACCCGATTCGAGTACAACTTTTGGCTGCGTTGAAGGGAAATAACCTCCCCATATCATCGTGGTAAAAGGAAACTTTTCTTTTATAGCTTTTGCAAGCGGAATGGCCTGACGTAGCTGCGGGCCAGGCATCACGGTAAAACCGATGTATTTATACTCATCGGTGTTTAGGTAATCTTCCATTACCTTTAGCGGATCAGGGTCGCGGTTACCATCGACGATCGTCCAATCGTAGCGGCCCTCAACAGATGCTGCTATGCTTAATATAGAATTGGGAATGCGATATTTGCCTTCGGCGCTTTTGGGATTAAAAAGGATTATTTTATTCATTTTATCATCACAAACGGGTGTTTTAATATGAGTTCAATACAAACTTTCTTGACTCATGCATTACGTTTCACCTCACCCCAACCCTCTCCAAAGGAGAGGGCTTCGATGCGATATGGCTAAACAGCTTTTTTAGCCCCCTCTCCTTTGGAGAGGGTTGGGGTGAGGTAACCATCGAACCTGAGTCATTTTAGCCCTTGATGCCCCCGTAATACCGGCAGGCGTTGGCCCGCCGGTATTTTCACCCACTTTAACGGGGACATAATAAAAGCAACAAACCCAATTACTATTCAAACACTAACTATAACAAATACGCCCGTAAAAATGGAAGGGTTGCCAATAGGTTTAAATATATCCCGCTGGCAACCTTTAAATCCTGATGCCCGTAACTCACACAAAGGACAGTTCATAAATTAAGGACACCTTACGATTTGGACCCTTCTAAATCTCCCCCTGTGGGGGAGACTTTAGCTTCGGTTACGGCGCTTTCTTTAAGTCCTTCCTACCGGGGAGGATGGGTGAGGGCTTCGCCGTTTAGGAGGGACGAAAGGCTAAGGGTTTACTTAATCGAATGACATTGCTCACACAGAAGACAGTTCATGGTATGGCCTATTAATTGATTTCAACCTTGATCAAATCCCTGAAAAAATATATCAGCCGGCATGTTTTTGCAGCGGCAGTAAAAGAGCGTAACGTGGTTGAGGCCTATGACCTGTGGGCAGGCAGCTATGATGCCCAGCCGGGCAACCTTATGCTTGATTTAGACGAAATACTGGTTTCTTATTTTCTTTTCTTTATCGATCTAACGGGTAAAAACGTCGCCGATATAGGCTGCGGGACCGGCAGGCACTGGCCTAAATTATTGCAAAAAAAGCCGGCGGGTTTAACCGGGTTTGACGTTTCGCCGGGGATGTTGGAGAAACTTACTGCAAAATTCCCTAAAGCTGAAGTTCATACCATAACCGACAACAGTTTTGCAGCGGTTGATGATGGCGTTTTTGACGTGATCATATCAACATTAACCGTGGCGCATATAGCAGATATTGAGGAAGCTTTGGATGCCTGGTGCCGGATACTCCGATACAGGGCCGATATCGTTATAACCGATTTTCACCCTGATGCTTTGGCGTTTGGCGGCAAAAGGACATTCACGCATGAAAATAAACAGGTAGCTGTCCGGAATTTTGTCCACCCGGTAAGCCTGATCAAATTAATTTTAATGCGTAATGGCTTTGTCATAGTTAATGAAGAGGAGAAAAAGGTTAATGAAACCGTAGCGCACTATTATGCATCCCAAAATGCAAATCATGTTTATGAAAAGTTTAAAGGGTTCCCGGTTATTTATGGGATACATTTCAGGAGGGGCTGATGATCCTGAATAACCTGACAATGGCCGGAACGGATGATCCTGTTGGCATCAGGATTATCAACGATAAAATAACGTCTGTTTTACCCGATGCTATTATTGATACGAGTGACCCACTAACCTTAAATTTCGAAAATGCACTGGTTTTTCCCGGCCTGATTAATTCGCATGATCACCTCGACTTTAATCTTTATCCTCAATTAGGTCAACGCACCTATGGTAATTATGCAGAATGGGGCCGGCATATTCATAAAAACTATAAACCGGAAATAGCTGCGGTGTTGAAAGTGCCACCTGTTTTGCGCTACCAATGGGGGGTATTTAAAAACCTGCTCTGCGGCGTTACAACGGTAATCAACCACGGAAAGTTATCAGGCTTGAAAGATGATCTGATCACCATTTTTGAGGATATGCAAACGCTGCACTCGGTAGGCTTCGAAAGCGCCTGGCGTTTTAAATTAAATAATCCCTTAAATGCCAAACTGCCGGTATGCATACACGTTGGTGAAGGAGACGACTGGCGGTCGTTCAACGAGATCGATCAACTAACCCGCTGGAACCTGCTCGGACGGCCGTTAATCGGCATACATGCCGTCGCCATGTCAGAAAAACAAGCCAAGAAATTTAAAGCGCTGGTATGGTGCCCGGAATCCAATTACTTTTTGCTGGATAAAACTGCCGCTGTCAATATTTTAAAAAAGAACGCCGAAATACTATTCGGAACAGATTCCACTTTAACCAGCCACTGGGACATTTGGGAGCACCTGCGTATAGCCAGGCAAACCAGGCTGCTTGATGACGAGGCATTGTATTATACACTAAACCAAAATCCGGCCAGGACCTGGGCGTTAAATTCGGGCTCGATTGAACCGGGCAAGGATGCCGATATTGTTGTAGCGCAAACCAAAAAAGGCATGCGTGATTATCATGCCTTTTTTTCGCTGCAGCCGACCGACTTGCTGCTGGTCATCCACCGGGGCAATATACGGTTGTTTGACGAAACGGTGGCAGCACAGTTAAGAACAGTTGATCCGGATAATTTTAGCAGAATTTATATAAATGGCGCCTGTAAGTATGTCCAGGGCAATCTGCCCGGCCTGATGGCGCAGATATTGGAGTTCTACCCCCGCGCAAATTTTCCGGTAACGGCCGTTGATGTTAAATGACCCATGAGCCCCTCTCGAAAAATAGCCCGGAAAATTTACCGCGAAGGCAAATACCTGCTTCGCGAAGCAGGCCACAGGCTTGGGCTTTATCGTCGTTTTTATCGCTCGGCCCGCGGATGCAGGATATTGGTCTATCATGGGCTGTGCAAGACGGATCCAACCCGGTTCAACCCGATTTTTTTAACAAAGGACCGGTTTGAAGATCACCTTAAATTCTATAAAAAATATTTCAATGTTATTTCGCTGGATGATTATTATGCACGAAATTTGAGCAATGAACGTTTTAACGTTTGCCTGACGTTTGACGATGGCTTTGCAAATAATTACAAGTACGCGTTACCTTTGCTGGAAAAATACCAACTGCCCGCGACATTTTTTATAACGGCCATTCGGGCGGCCGGATATGATATTCTATGGAACGATTTTTTAGGCATCGTCAGTAAATACGGCCCTGAAATTCTGAGCTATAAACGAAAATCGTACCGTAAAAACCGGCATAATCAGTACATTTCTGTCACTGACGGAATCAACCTTGCCGATAAACTCCGAAACGCGGGTTTCACAGAAAAAGCCGAAATGATGAGGTTGCTTTATCCACAGGTACCATTTAAGATAAACCAGGCGGATGTGGATTACTGGCTGCAGATGACACCCAAAGAGATCCGAAAACTGGCCGCATCGCCTTACGTCACCATCGGATCGCACGGATATTATCATAACGACCTGGCGCGAATAAAAATAAGCGATACCGCCGAGGAACTGATCCTTTCGAAACAATACCTGGAGAGTGTCACGCGCAAAAAAATAAAGAGTTTCGCGTTCCCTTATGGTTCATATAGCCCCGAAGTAGTTGAGGCAGCAAAAGGCGCGGGCTACAGGCAGCTGCTTGTTATGGATTTTAAGTTTCCGGAAGATAAAGGCGACCCGGCATTGCTGGAGCGCTTTACCGTAAACCCTTTTATTTCAACGAATAACCAAATGTACGCAACTATAAAACGCAACTATGAACACCACTGAGCTGCCATCTGGGTACAGGATACGGCGGCTCAGCGCCGATAATATCACCGATGCCGAATGGTTGCATGCAGTAGTTTACGGCGTAAAACCGAGACACGGTTTTTTTACGGCTAAATATGATACCGCATTTGCCGGTGTAAAGCATGTGGGCTTTATGGCTTACCATCGAAACGGTATGCCGATCGCATTTTATGCGGTTATCCCCTGCTTTATCGGCATAAATGAAGCGCGGGTCTTAGTTGGCCAGTCGGCTGATACCATGACGCACCCATTTTATCGTTTTAAAGGATTGTTTGTGGATTTGGCCGCACGCACATTTGAGCTTTGCCGCAGCCTGGGTATCCGACTGGTTTTCGGTTTCCCCAATCAAAATTCCCTGCCGGGTTTTATCAATAAATTAGGCTGGCAAAAAACGGAAAGGATGGACTGTTTCCGCATACAGGTGCCGGTAAAACCCTTGTCAAAGGTTTTGAGTAAGATGTCTTTATTGAAAAACGCGGCGGGAGCCCGGAGAAAAAACGTGCTAACAAAAATTGCATTAAAGCAATTAGGTATTGCAAATTCAGTGGTTGGTGACGGTTTCGGAGGTGTTTTGCGTAGCAATGGATTTCTAAACTACAAGACATACAACAAAACTTATGTTATCAGGATCGAAAATTCGATGGTTTGGCTTAAAATAAACAAAGTGCTTTTGATCGGCGACCTACTAATGAGTGAGGGTGATTTCGGAATTACTTTGGATGGGTTAAAAAAACTGGCATCACGCCTTGGGCTAAACGAACTGCAATTTCATGCGAGCCCCGGCACTACGCTGCACCGTTTGTTTTTAACGGTTTGCCAGCCTATCCCCTCTTTTCCAGTGATATTTAAGGACCTGGGAGCGGGCATCCATTTGGAACAAATTAAATTCACATCGGCAGACATCGATACTTTTTAATAAGTCCGAAAGTCAGTTAAGACGGAAAGTCCGAAAGACGCTGCAACTGAAGTTTTGACTACGATAACTTGAGTTGTACAGAAGTCTGAAACAAGTGCCTGATGTTTCTGTAAAAATAAGTGGCAAAAAAGGAAATTAATGTTAACCACAGATAGCTATTAAGGCTTCGTGACCTTTGCGTCTTCCCCTTTGTGGTAAATTTTTAACTGTTAGTTATACAAAAGAACAATGAACCCGTTAAAAAAACTGCTTTTTAAAGATAAGGTCATCCGTACATTCGCTATCACCCGCCTTCAGGAAAACGAAGTACGGGAAAACGTTTTTCTAAAAAACGGCAGGCACAGCATCGATATTAGCAAACATCACGCAATGATCTGCCTCGACCCTTTTTGCGTGGCCGCATGGCTTTCAAACGAGGAAGTGGCTTCCATTGATCCGAAAAAAGTAGAAATTCAATTTAAATCCAAAAACCGGCTAAACGCCGAAATAGCTGTATCATTTATCGAACAGATACCTACCCCAAAAGGACAATTGTTTTTGTACAAAATTGAAGGGGTAAGGAATCACCAGTTAAGCCTGCTGCACCGCCTGGCGCTGTTTGGCTATTTTCTGCGCTCAAAAACGAACAGTTTTTATAGCCGCAGGGTCATAAGCGCGCTTTACTGCTACCCGCGAAGAATCATTATCGTATCGTACAGTGATGAAAGCTACTACAATATATTCCCGATGGATATCCAGGGATTTATTGAAGAGGAGGATATGTATCTTTTGGGTTTGAGAACAACAAACGTCACGCTTGGAAAAATACTTGGGGCAAAAAAAGTGGTGGTTTGTGATACGGATACCATTGAGCTGGAAACCGTTTATAAACTCGGGAAACATTCAAGTAAATCACCAACCGGGAAGAACGAGCTCCCTTTCGGGTTGTCTGAAAGCGAGCGGTTTGGGTTCCCGGTGCCTGACTTTACCGGATCATACAAAGAAATCGAGATCGTTCAGCACAAAAAAATGGGCTATCATATGCTGATGATCGGCAAAGTTGTAAATTCAAAACAAATTAAGCCTAAACCTTCATCGCTGTATCACGTTGGATTTTTGCAATTCAAGAAAGGTAATTATGCAAATATTGAGGGATTATTTTGACATAGGACCAATTATTTGCATGATGATAAGTTTTTATTACAAAAGGAAAACCACAGTGCACTAAGGACACTAAGAAAGCACAAAGAATACATATAGGCCTTCTACTTTGTGTCCTTAGTGGTTTAAAATCAAGTGTTTAAATTACCTGCATTAAATATCGTTGAAAACATGAGATACGTATCCGTCAACTATAATTACTCCCCTGATTACAGCACCCCGGAAAGTTGGTTTAAACGCACTGAGGGCTACGCTGGTATATTAGCGTGTTTGAGCCGCGAGAATGAAGTGATCAACGTCAAACAAATAAATTATGCAGGTAATTGCATGCACAACGGGATCGATTACCGGTTTGAGAATTTCGGCAAAAAAAATACGTTGTTCCCCTTCAAACTTAACCGTTACATTAACCGGTTAGCGCCTGACATAGTGATTATACAGGGCCTTAACAAACCTTTGCAGCTGATCCAGCTAGGTTTGCTGGTGGGTAAAAAAACGAAAGTCATTGCTCACCATCATGCTGAAAAGCCATTTACAGGATGGAAAAAATATGTTCAAAAGGCGGCTGACCGCTTTATACATGCATACCTTTTTGCATCAAACGACATGGGGCTTGAGTGGGTAGAAAAAAAGATCATTTCTTCGCCGGCAAAAATACATGAGGTAATGGAAGTATCATCGCCGTTTCATGACATCAACAAAGAATCGGCAAAGTTAAAAACAGGAGCATCCGGCAATCCTGCCTTTTTATGGGTTGGCCGGCTTAATGACAACAAAGACCCATTAACCGTAGTGAAAGCATTTATAAAATATACGGCTATCAACCCCGATGCCCGGTTGTATATGTTGTACCATACCGATGAATTGCTGCCAGCAATAAAGCAGCTGCTGAAAAACGGAAACGCGGCGGATAAGATCATCCCTGTTGGAAAAATAGCGCACGACGAAATGCTATACTGGTATAACAGCGCCGGCTTCTTTATCTCCGGTTCACATTATGAGGGCAGCGGTACGGCGCTTTGCGAAGCGATATCATGCGGATGCATTCCTATTGTTACGGATATACCATCGTTCCGGATGATAACCGATAGAGGCCGATGCGGTTGGCTGTATAAACCCGGAGACGAAGACGACCTGCTATCGGCACTGGTGGACACAAAAAGCCCCGGTTTGCAGGCAAAGCAAACCAGGGCGCTGGCATTTTTTAAATCGAACCTATCTTTTGAGGCCATAGCTCAAAAGATCCAGGGTATTGCCCAATCGCTGGGTTAATTCAAGGGCTTGGCGCCAGGCATATTTTTCATTATCGCCTTTTCATAGTCCATCATGACCGGCATCAGTCGTTTTGATTCATACATAGAGAACTGCGCGAATTTCATGGCTTCAGAGGGGTTCATAGCAACCTTTCTTTGCAGGGCCTCTACCTGCGGTTTTATCGTCGAATCTCTTTGCCTCCATTTTTTGTCGAGTTCGTCTCTTTTCGCCTTCGCGGCGGCGCCGGTATCGGTGGTAAGGGTTTTTAAATTTGTTAAGTAGTCGGTTATGGCGTCGTCATATAATGCACATATCTTTTTTTCATCGGGGTCGGTTATGCTTAATGAATCCAAAACCGAATTTCCCTTTGCCGAAGCGGCGGTGGTTGAGTTAGTGGACGACACCGCACCCGAACCCGAAGATCCCGATTTTGGCTTACATGAAACGGCAACAAGCGCAATGGCTGCCAATACGAAAAAGTTGATTTTTAAGCGATTTTTCATGAGTAAAAATTGTGAAGTTTACGAATTAAGGATAGTTTTTAACTGAAAATCAAATGGTTAAGTCGATATTATATCAAATATCTAAATAAAAAACCAAACTATTTCTAATACTTTTTACTTATTTTTAGGGGTAAACAATAAACTTAAATGCTAGTCGGGAATGATTAGCCGGCAAACAGGCTGATCATATTTTTGGCGATCTGCTGGGTGGTACATAGCCGCACCGGGTCGTGCCCGCGCCGGGTGTTTTTGAGTATTCTGACAATTTCTTCGTTCATTTCCGATCGGTCGCCTACTACATGATGATGCCGGTACTCCTTATCCATGGGTTTACAAAAGGACACCACATGCGCGCCGGCATAAAGGGCTTCGGCCATTACCGCCCCGAAACCTTCATAGTTTGAAGTATGCAGAAATACTTTGGAGCGCTGCATCATGGCCAGCACCTCAGCATGAGGCAGTTCGCCGGCAAAGGTGAGATTGTCTGTTAAATCCAGCTTTTCCGAAAGTGCTTTCAGATTTTCCATTTCAGGCCCTTTTCCGCAAATCACCGCCTTTATACCTGGGAAAAAGCGTTTTACGAAAGCTACTGACTCCAGGAACAGGTGATATTGTTTTAACGGGATCAGCGAGCCCGCACCAAATAGGTCTATATCTCTTTTACCAGGCGCGGTTTGAAATAATGAAGGATCAATGCCAACGGGTATCACCTGGCTTATCCAAACCCCGTAGTTGCGCCTGAACTCCCGGGCGATGAAATCCGATAACGCGATAAGGGTATGGCCGTGCGGCTTTATCCAATTGACATATTTATTGCCGGCCTTAGCGTCCTGACCCAATAGCCAGGTATAATGCGTCAATTGGTTTCGTTTGGCAAAACGGCTTCCGATGAAGGCACATTCCCCAAGCCAAAAGCTCAGCAGGCCCATCAAGGAATATTCGCGGTTTAATCTGCGCAAAACAGACCAGGCTTTGCGCCAGGTTTGTAAACGATGCAACCTGCCGCGGTTTTGTCCGCCAAGCGCAATCACTTTTACACCATTCCAATCATATTCACCGCGAATATTTGGATATTGGAAAGTTACAACGATAACATTAAGACCGGGGCAAACTTCTTTCAGCGCCTTCACAAAAAGCTGCATCGGCGGCATGCAGGTAGTATCGGCCTCGTTTGCAGCGAAGCCGGGACTGAGAATAACCAGTGTTTCGGGTTTACTCTCCATCCAGCAAAAGCATTTTATTACAAAACGACAAACTCGATTTATTGTGTGTGATCAACATGATCATTTTCCCTGCCCCGGCAATTCCCTGCAGCCGGGTAAGTATGGCTTTTTCCGAATGGTCGTCTATTTCACCAAATGGTTCGTCCAAAATAAGGAGATCAAAGTCATGATAGAGTGCCCGTGCCAGCATGATCCGCTGCCGCTGGCCCCCGCTTATGTTTTTTCCGTTTTCGGTGATAACTTTTTCTAGGCCTTCCGGGCTTGACCCTAAAAACAATTCAAGCCCGCAAATGCAGATTATATTATCCAATTTATCCCGGTCGACCGGCCCATCGGCCAGCGTAATATTTTTGAGCATCGTATCATGAATAAAAAATGGTTGCTGCTTCACATACGATATGCGCCTGCGGTAAGTTTTAAGCATTTCACTATTAATACTTTTGCCATTAACACAGATGGTCCCGCATCCCGGTTGCAAAAAGCCTAATAAAAGGTTGATTACGGTTGTTTTCCCTTTGCCCGATGGAGCTGATAATCCCATAAAATCGCCCGGGTGCAGCTGAAAGCTCAGGTTGTTCAGGATTTGATGGCCGCCATGTTTAAAATATACTTGCTGAAACCCGACAGACTTTATCTGCACCGGCGAAGGTTCGATAGCCGGCGTTACCGGGTCCGTGTGCGGTACCAAAAGATCTGTAATAACAAACTGGTAAGTTTTCATCTGGCCGGTGCTGTTCAATATTTTAATGATCCCCGGGATGATCTTATAGGCGGCGGCCATAAATATCCCTATAGTAAGCAGGTCGACCGCCGGGTTATCAGCCCATAGTTTGTTAATGGCGATCAGCATAAAAAAGCCGGCGACGGCAAAAACCTCGATGAGGCGCGACGGCAGGCTTTGCATGGTTTGTTGGGTGGCAATGTTGTCATCCAGTTGCCGCTGGTAAGCATGGAACCTATCTGTAAAAAAGTCATTTTTGTTGTAAATATTGCTTTCAATATAGCCGCCCAGCGATTCGTGCAGGTGCTGAAGGGTTTTCTCGCTTGTCCGTTTTATTTGTGCGCGGATATGTCTCAATTTGCCCCGGATAAACCAGCCCAGCAAAACAACCGGCGGCGCCAACAGCAAAAACAAAACCAGGAAGAGCGCAGGGTGATAAAAAAGTATGGCGCACACGGTGAAAATGATCAATATCAGCTGCGATACAACCTGCTGGAAATTGGTAAGGATATAGCTGCTGAATTCAATTGGCTGCTGGCTGATGTTCCGGGTGTAAACCGAGGAGTCGACATTAACAAACCGGAGATAATCATTGTCAAAATAATGCTTCATGTTCCGTTTAGACAGGCGCGAAGCAACCGAATAAAAGAAATGGTGCTGCGATTTAAGCCCGGCAAAGCCGAACCAATTTTTTATTATGAAAAGGAGGCAGAAAATGCCGATCAGCAGTAATGAATTGGGGTTTAGCAAGGACGTTGACAAAAACGAAACTTTTGGCGAGACGCTGCCTTTAGTATAAAAGTCGACGATGAGCAGCAGTGCCCCGAGGAATGCAATATCCAGCAGGCCGATAACCAGGTCAAAAAGAATAAGCTTGTATAGCGTTATCCTTTCCTTGCTCGTTAGAATAGCGAAAATACCTTTTAAAATATGCCTCAATTTTGTGCGGGGTACGGTTGGTTACCGGAACTGATTGAGGTACGATAGGTTTTTTGGAATGGTTGCCTTGAGTCCAAATTGCAAAAAATAAAAAACCTCCGATCGACATAAAAACCGATCGGAGGCACAAAAATCTTTGGACAATAGTTAAAGCCTGTTAATTGAAATATCCTCGTGAACTTCCACCGTCTTTTTGGTGACCTTATCGTTTTCGTCCAATAACAGCTTATAAAAGCCCGCTGCCAGCAAACCGCCCACAATTGGCGCCACTATAAACAGCCACAATTGCGATAGCGCCTTACCGCCGGCAAAGAGGGCCGGGCCGAGGCTTCGTGCCGGGTTCACTGATGTGCCAGTAATCGGGATTAGTACCAGGTGGATCAACACCAGGGATAAACCTATTGCCAAACCGGCAAAGGCGGGGTTTGCGCGCTTTGCGGTTGTACCAAATATTACAATCAGGAAAAGAAAAGTAAATACGGCTTCGCCGATAAAAGCCGACTCAGTGGAAAATTTACCCAGGTAATCGGCTCCCCAGCCGTTGGCGCCGAGCGCATACTCGCCCATCGTAAAACTACTATTGCCGGTTGCCAGCAAGTATAAAACACCTGAAGCGGCGATGGCGCCGAGGCACTGAGAAATTACATAGCCAATAGTGTCCTTAACAGACAGTTTACCTGCAGCCATCATCGCAATAGAAATGGCGGGATTGATGTGACAGCCTGAAATTGGCCCGATGGTGTAGGCCATCACTACCACACTAACGCCAAATGCCAGTGAAATGCCCAACAGCCCGATACCCGGGGCGGCCACGCCCGGAACATTTGCGCCGGCAATTACCGCCGCACCGCAACCGAAAAGCACCAGGCAAAATGTGCCCAGTAACTCAGCAACGTACTTAGTTAGAGGTTTTGTTTCCATAATTGAATTGATTAGGGTTTATAATTTATTAAAGTTATACAACAAATTTTCATTTACCACAACCTTAACCCAAATAAAACGCTAACTGAACACTATGGTAAACTCCGTTTGCTTTTGAGTTACTGTTTTTAAGGAGAAATCAAAACCGTGATTTAAAAGTATCTCGCGGACGAATGTTAAGCCTATCCCCTGCCCGTCTTTTTTAGTGCTGAAGAAGGGGGTGAAAAGATTGGCCGCTTCAGCGGCGTCGATGCCGGGGCCGTTGTCGGATATGGTCAGCGTTCTGTTTTTGACAGAGGCGAGTACTTTGATCATTCCGTCACGGCCTATCGCTTCTATCGCATTTTTAACAATGTTGATGAGCGCCTGCTCCATTTGCTGCTCATCCGCCAGTATGATAAACGGCTCGTCGCTCGGCTGTATTTCAATCTCAATATGCTTTTCACCAGCTTTGCTCTGCATAAGCGTTTTTACGGAACTGACCAACCGGTGCAAGTCAAGCGGCCTTCTGTTCGGTGCGGGTAGTTTCACAAGGTCGGCAAAGTTCCGCATAAATAAGTTGAGGTTTTGGTTTCGATCGATCGCAACCTGCAAGGCGTCTTTTACCGTCTTAACATCGTCTTTTTCCCAAAGTCGTGTAGTTTTCAATGCCGATTGCATGATGGAATTTACAGGCCCAACAGTATTGTTCACTTCATGCGCCATCAGCCTGATCACCTTTCCATAAACGTTTTTCTCTGCGGCAAGGATCTCAACCGACAGATCTTCTATCATTACGAAATGCCGCGAAAAGCCCCGGTCGATAAAATGTGATTTTTGCAGCTTGTAGGTGCTTACGCCATCGGGTTTAACAACTATCGCTTCCCCTGATTTCAGATGCTTTATCTGCTGCAATAAGGGGTGTTCCAGCCGATCCACAGGATACTTTAACAGTTGCTCAGCTTTAAAACCAAGTAGTTGTAAGGCTTTTGGGTTAATTTGCTGCACGTGGTCGTCAAAATCAAGGATGATGATCCCGGTAGGCGAAGTAAAAATCAATTTCTCCAGGAAAAAGTGCTGCTGCTCCTGTCGTGTTCGTTCGGTGCGTAATTCATCCATCATCTGGTTGTACACATCGATCAACTGGTCCATTTCATGCCTACCAGTCGACAAAAATTTGACGTTAAAATCCCGGTCTTTGATGGCTTCAACCCCTTGCATTAAGGTTTTTAAAGGTTGCAGCAACTGTATATATAGCTGCCAGGCGATGATGATGGAAATGATAACGAATACCTCGGAAACGATAAAGAATATCCTGTTCTCGTTAAAAATAAACCAGGCCAGCACCAAAGCCACCATGTGAATGATAACGACAAACAAAATGTACTTAGTCCTCAGCCTCATCGTAAGGTATTTGATACTTCTCCAGCCGCCGGTAAAGAGCGCTGCGGGTAAGCCCTAAAGATACGGCAGCTTTTGATACCTTGTTGTGGTGATATTCCATCGCCCGTTTGATCATGGCCACCTCCACTTCTTCCAAAGTTAAGGTGCCGATGCCGGGCAGTTGCAAATTGCCCTTCTTTACGGGAGACAACTCCAGCTGGGAGCGAAAATCTTCTATCTCCAATTCATCGTTTTTACTAACGAGTATGGTGCGCTCTACTAAATTTTTTAATTGCCTGATATTGCCTGGTAAAGGCAAAGCCTGCAGCCATTTTATGGTGGAAGGCGCAATTGACAATTTAGGGCGGTTATAAATTTCCTTTAAATTGCTGATAAAAAAATTAACCAACAGTGGGATGTCCTTTGGCCTGTCGCGCAAGGGCGGCAAGTAAATGGTGATCAAATTAATGCGGTACAACAGGTCTTCCCTAAAGCTGCCCCTGCTTACCATGTCATCCAGGCTTTTATTGGTGGCGCAAACCACGCGCACATCCACCGTTTTAGTGCGGCTGCTGCCCAGCACTTCGTAGGTGCGGTCCTGCAAAACGCGCAGCAGCTTCACCTGGCTGCCGCCGTCCAGGTCGCCAATTTCATCTAAAAAAATCGTTCCTTTATTTGCGAGTTCAAAGCGGCCCGCCCTGTCAAATCGTGCATCGGTAAAAGCCCCGCGCACATGGCCGAACATTTCGCTTTCAAACAACGAGGTAGAAATGCCGCCCAGGTTTACTTTAACAAACGGCTTATTTTTGCGGAGGCTATTTTGATGGACTGCTTCGGCGATCAGTTCCTTCCCCGTACCGCTTTCGCCCATAACCAGGACGGACGCATCGGTGGAAGCAACGCGCCCGATGGTCTCCAAAATCTCCAGCATTTTAGCATCCTCACCAATAATATGCTGAAAATCGTAGGTTTTATCCAGCTGCCTGCGGGTATGGTGTTCCGTTTTCTTTTCCTTCAGGTCAAGCAAAGTCTTGACTGACTGCAGCAAATGCTCATTGCTCCAGGGCTTATTGATAAAATCGTTTGCGCCTGCCTTCATGCCCTGCACCGCCAGTTCAATACTCGCCCAGCCGGTAATTAATATGATCGGGATAGCCGGGTTGATCTGTTTGATCTTACCTAAAAGTTCCATCCCTTCTTTACCAGAGGTATCGTTTGAAAAATTAAGATCAAGGATGATCAATTCCGGCTCCTGCTTTTTGATCACCTTCATTGCCTCCGCCGGACCGGAACAGCCTAACGCATCAAAGCCCCCGTCGTTTAACAACAGGAGCAATGAAGCCCGAACGGCTATGTCATCATCTATGATCAGGATCATGTTTTACAGTCAACTAAATTAAAGCCTCGCAGGGGAGCCTCACCTAAGTCCTCTCCAAAGGAGAGGACTTTTCATTTTCTCACTTCGAATCGTATTCTTCAAAACCATCTCCTTTGGAGAGGGCAGGGTGAGGCGTCCGGGCTCCTACTCCTCGTGCAAAGCCACCGCCGGATAAATAGCTGCCGCCTGTTTGCCCGGATACAGCGAACAAACCAGCACCAGCAAATAAATAAATATAATCGATAAAAATAGCGCAATTATGTAAACACTCGCCGGCAGGTCAAATAAATTCAACAACGGGAACTGCACTGCGAAAAAGGCGCCGATAATTAATGACAGCGTCGCCAGGATCATGGCCTCGTTAACCAACTGGGCTGAAACGGCATTGCCTGTTGCACCAACTGCCCTGCGCAGGCCAATCTCTCCCCTCCTTTTATTGATATTATACCAAAGTACGCCAAATAAACCAAGCGCTACGTTGATAATCAGAAAACAGGCCACAATCAGCAGCGCAATCATCGGCACCAGGGTGAAATAGTTGATACTAGTGCGTTTATCCACCATGTGCTCAATCTCGATGTCGGAATTTTTCATGTAATTGGCAATGGTTTTATACAGCTTTCCTTCAAAAGTGGCATCCGCGTCAGGTGTAACTTTAATCAGCATTGTGCCCAGCCAGCGGTACGATCCGGTATCCGTGCGCTGGTAAATCCCGGGTTCGGTTGCGGCGTAGTCCCCCTTGATTTTAATACTTTGTACAACACCTACAACCTTCATTTTATTTTTATTGTCGCCGTCTCCGATTGCTTTACCCAGCGCATCAGCATTGCCGAACAATTTTTCCTTCAGATCCGCATTGATCACTATGGGTTTATATTTTGCGATATCGTCACCCTTATTAAACCACCTTCCCTCAAGCAACT
>Ga0206971_10203_pt1 | contig 21105 bp, 18 predicted proteins | sample Alteio_BWOrgHeat_85_FD_152917 | JGI IMG/M metagenome (GOLD analysis project Ga0206971, IMG submission 152917) | Enriched cells from forest soil in Barre Woods Harvard Forest LTER site, Petersham, Massachusetts, United States -... | ecosystem: Environmental > Terrestrial > Soil > Temperate forest >...
CGCATGGATTTATGGGTGTTGCCGGGCCAGGGGAGGGGATAGCAAACTGCATGAGCCCGTGTGACAGTTGCAGCGTAGCGCCGCATGCAAGGGGCTGCAAGAGGCATAAAGTTTGGGAGACGTTATTCTTCATTTTAGATAGTTCATAATTACTCTAAATAGATCATATAAGACTAGGACACTTATTCCACACCACGTTGGTATCAGCGATAGCACAAGGGTGGAACATACCCTAGTATGCCGACTTGAGTTGATACATACGCGAAGTCAAAAATACTGTATATATTATTCATTATAAATGTCTTATATTGATATGCTTTCTACGAAAAAATTAGAATTTCAGGAAATAGACGCGAGGTGGGCCCATCCCAAAAAATCTCATTTAGAGACGCATTGCAGGCAATTCACACTCCCTGTGCAATCTGTTGCAACAGTCGTTGCCATTTTGCGATTTCGGATGTAATCTTTTGGGGTTCGCACCTTCAGTGGTTCAGCCGTCAGAATTCCACAGATTGCAACAAAAACCTCTCCCGCCTGGCGCGCTGATGGGAAGAACGAACATCTAAGGATCGACCGAAACGACCTCCGGCGGTTAGGTTAAACGCCATGGACGTTTCCCGGGAGGAAATTCGATGGCGCTCGAGCAACAGACCGGCCAGGAAATTATCCGCGTGCTGGTCGCCGATAGCACGCGCATCCACACCCAGCTGTTGACCGATGCCCTGCGACGCGATCGCCGACTCGAAGTGATCGGTTCCGCCTCGCATTCCCGCGATCTGCTTGACGCCGTCTCCACAAACAAGATTGATGTTGCTGTGCTGGCGTCGAATCTCGATGAAGAACCAGGACGCGGACTGGAAGTTCTGCGGGAACTGCGCAACACTCGTCCCGATACTCGCGCGGTTATCCTGCTTGATTCTTCCAAACGCGAGGCTGCGGTCGAAGCATTCCGCGCCGGCGCCCGTGGATTATTCAGCCGCCACGAATCTCTTGAAACTCTCAGCAAGTGCGTGCGCAGTGTTTATGACGATCAGGTATGGGCGAGCGGTCAGCAGACTCTATTCGCCATCCAAGCCCTGGCGGCGTCTCCCACCATGCGCACCAGCGGCCCCAATGGACTCAGTCTGCTTTCAAAACGCGAACTGGACGTCGTGAATTGCCTCGCCGAAGGCCTCACCAACCGCGAAATCGCCGACCGGCTCGGACTAAGCCAGCACACCATCAAGAACTATTTGTTTCGCGTTTTCGACAAGCTGGGTGTATCCAGCCGGCTTGAGCTGCTCTATCTCACGTTTTCTCAGCCTGCCGCCCGGACGTCCGGTGCAGCACCGGCGGCCGAAGAACCCGCTGACAGCTTCGCTGCTTGCCAGAAAGATGCCGAACAAGGTTCTCCAGTGGCTCAGCACGCGCTTGCTGAAATTTACCGGCTTGGCAAGGATGTGCCACGCGATCCGGTTGCGGCCTATATGTGGTATCTGGTTTCGGAGCGGAACACGCTTGAATTGAAGGACGAAATAGCCGACGCGAAACGGCGGCTCTCGCAAGTGTTAACTGCACATCAAATTTCAGAAGCTCAGGATCGCGCTGCCGCTCATCTCGGCAAAGCCGCGAAGACTGCCCAGGCCTCCTCAATGAAGAGTGGGCTTTAAGTCTTAACTTGCAGAATTTATACGCGTACGCAACACCGTGAGCAACCACCGGTAAGGAATGAAAGCTCCCAGCGCGCTTCCCACGAAATTATTGATCAGATCTAATAGAGAAGAATCCCGCGTAGGCAAATAAATCTGCAGAACCTCGATCACAAGACTGGTTAGGCCCCCCAAAATAACCGCCGCCAGGAATGACTTACCCGACGAATTGTTTCGCACTTCGCGAAAATAAATCATAGCCAGCAGCCCAAATGGGATAAAGCCGATCACATTCTCGACTCCGTCGAGCAGATCCGAACGGTTGGGATGCCGCGGGAACTCGAGCACTGCCTTGTGGAAGACGTGGAATTCCTTCGGTAAGACCAGATCCGGTAGGCCATTGGCGCGGTTATGAACGAGTTCCCCGCCCTGTTCATCGAATGGATACAAGCCCACGGCACCGGCAATCGAATCGTGGGCTTTCGCCTGTTGCCAGACCTGATATTGAGCGGCTACTTCTGCAGCACTGAGCGGCCTCTCGTAATAAGCCAACCCAAACACGTCACCCGACCATGACTGATGCCCGGAGAAAGCGTGCCCGAGCAGCAACTGTCCAGAGAGATCCGTGGCCAGAACTTTTAGTTTGGGATATGCGTGCTCTAAGACGCCGTCGATATAGACCGTCGTGCCTTGAGAAGAACTCGATGTGACCGTCAGAAATAGCGGCTGTCCGTCACGCAGCGCATCATCAATCCATAGTCTCTGCGAAATTACACTGCGCTGATCATTCTCAAACTGTCCCTCGACAATAAGATTCGAACGGAACTGCGCCACCATGAAGTTCTGAGAGCTGTCCGGATGATCGATCGTGAGAATTGGATTGAAAGAATGGTACTCGCGATTTGATGCCAGCCAAAGCTCTATCGTGAAGTCATTCCCCGGGTGGGCGATCCATGCACCAGGGCTGTAGATCTCGCCGAACCGGTTGAAGTGCAGGCCGTTGCGGCCCTGCAGCCACGATGCATGATTGGGAGGAAAGAAATTAAAGGGCCACAAACCGGCAATCATCAACCCAATCCACAGGATGGACAAGGATGCCTTGATGAATGTTTTGAAACTGATCAATTTCATGATACGGCTGCTAAAGCGCCGCCGGCCCGCGCTCCTGATTACGTATACGGATGGCTTCATCAATCTTCGAGAGAAAAATCTTGCCGTCGCCGATTTTTCCGGAACCCGCACTTCGCAGGATTGCCTCCACTGCCGCGTCTACGCGCTCGTCAGGAAGAACCATCTCGATTTTGATCTTCGGCAGAAGATCGACCGTGTACTCGCGCCCGCGATAGTGTTCGGTGTGCCCCTTCTGGCGGCCATGACCGCGGATATCGAAAATCGTCATACCCTCGACGCCTGTTTCGATCAGTGCCTCTTTAACCGCTTCAAGCTTCGCCGGCTGAATTATCGCCTCGACTTTTGTCATTGCCAGACTCCCTCTTCGCTCATTCAGATGCTCACGATGTCCCGTCAGTTTCGCCGCACGATTCTAACAAACGCCATCTTCGCGCCTGCGCAATCGCATTCTTATCTTCACTTCTTCGAATCTACATTTACCTTCCACAGAACCTGCCGCAGCATTCCCAGCAGAACCTCTGCATCACCCTTTTCCAGATGAAGCCGCCGAATGAGTCGCCGTACTTTCTCCTCGGTCGATTTGCTGGAGCCGGGGTTCCAGTATCGCGTGAAACGGAGCACGTCGAACAGCACGGTCGTGATTCGCTCAACTTCAGCTGCATTTGCAACCGGCTTTCGCTCAATCGGGCCGCCGGGCCTCCCCTTCCGGACCAATTCGTAGAGGCAAATCGCTGCCGCTTGCCCAAGGTTCATCGAACGATGCTCGGCTCGTGTCGGAATCCGCATCAGCCAGTGACAATGGCTCATGTCGTTGTTGGAAAGTCCATATTTTTCCGATCCGAAGAGCAACGCCACTTTGGCTGGAGCTAGTTTCCGCCGGATGACCCGTGCGCCATCCTCCAGGCTCCGCACCGGGTGCTGTACCTCGCGAGGTCCCACTGCTGTCGTTCCTACGACCAGTGCACAGTCCGCGACTGCATCGGCGACGCTCGAAAATTCCTCCGCATTTGCCAATAATTCGGACGCGCCGACCGCGGACTTAGCCCTGCGGAACGCCACTTCGTAAGGATCGACCACTCGCAGATGAAATACCCCGAAATTGCTCATGGCACGCGCAACCGCGCCCATGTTGAGAGGATTGCGGGTCGACACCAACACCACGCACAGACAATCGAGTTTGTTCGGCTCGGGCAATCCATGATTCTATTCCACCCACTGTGTCGGTTCGCAAATTAGGGACGCGCGTCGATCCTCGATGCCACTTTTCTGTTGCACAAAACTGTGGTTTATATTGTGATGTTCCACTTCAGAGTTGATCCCGCGACGTTGCGGACTCTACCCAGGTTTGTAGATGAAGATAGCCGGATTTTTATTACTGTTCACAGGTTGGATTCTGGTGCTGGTTGCCCTTGCGATCCTGCCCGCAAGCTCGTCACGCACCGGATTCATCCTCGCAGGAATAGCCGTTGAAATACTTGGCTTAGTTCTGGCGGCCCGTACCCACCGCATTCTGCCCGAGGACCAAGGGTGATCTCCCCTCCGGTATTACCTTCCAATGAAATCGTATTCGCTCTCTGCGTAGTTTCAATTCTGCTCGTTCCGTTCGTCGGGGTCGGTTTGACGCTTATCAATACCGGACTGGGCCGATCCCGCAGCGCCGGCCATTCCATGATGGCATCGCTTTGCGTGATGGCAATCGCCGCTCTTGTGTATTTTGTCTGCGGCTTCGCGTGGCAAGGATTTCCCGGCATCCCCGCTCATGTTCTGATCGCAGGCGGAAAATCGTGGGACTGGATTGCGGCTCAACCCTTCTTTCTGCGGAAGCTCAATCTGGACGGTTCGGCGGCTTCCCTTGCGGTTTGGCTACAGATGATGAGCGTGGGTATTGCGGCACTCATTCCGCTCGGCTCGGGAGGCGATCGCTGGCGGCTTCGCGCCATCTGCTTTTCGACCGCGATTCTCGCCGGCTGGACTTACCCGGTCTTCGCGCACTGGGTTTGGGGTGGAGGCTGGCTGGCGCAACTTGGCGTTAATAGTGGCATGGCCCATGGTTTTCTCGACGCCGGAGGCTCCAGCACAATCCACGTCGTGGGCGGACTGACTGCGCTTTCGATTGCATGGATTCTCGGCCCTCGTCGCGGCAAATATTCTTCCAACGGAATGCCCTCAGCCATTCCCGGTCACAATGTCACCTACGTGTTAGCCGGCTGCCTCTTCGCCTTGACTGGTTGGATTGGACTGAACTCGGCTGGCGCGTTCCTGTTTACCGGGGTCGAAGGCCGCCGCATCATATTGATCGCTATCAATACGATCATTGCCGCTGCGTCGGCAGGTCTCACCGCTGCCCTCGTCACCCGCGTCCGCTTCACCAAACCGGATGCATCGTTGACAGCAAACGGATGGATTGGCGGACTCGTCGCCAGCAGTGCGGCCTGCGCGCTGCTCCAGCCCGCGGAGATGATGATCGTCGGTATCATCGCCGGCGCTCTGGTCACGTTTTCGGTCGAGTGGTTCGAATTCGGTCTGCGTGTGGATGATCCCGGAGGCGCGGTTTCAGTGCACGCGATAGCGGGCATATGGGGACTCTTAGCACTCGGCCTCCTCGCGCGATTCCCCGACAATCAATCCGGCCAGTGGCTGGCACAGGTGATCGGCGTCGCGACTTTGCTGGGATTCGTTCTTCCCACTGCCTACGCCCTGAACTGGCTGCTCGATCGCTTTCATCCGCAACGCGTAGGAATAGAAGGTGAACGCCAGGGAATGGACTTGCACGAACTTGGCGCCGAAGCTTATCCGGAGTTCATCACCCACACCGAAGAATATCTGCCCCACTAGATCGAAGTGGACTTACAGTCCCTGCGGCATAAAAACGAATTTCTCAATCGCGATTCGTGCTGCAAGCAACGAACGGTTTGGACTCAACCGGAATATCACCGTCAGTTCGTCGAATTCAGGAATTGGTCTTTGCCTCGGAATCGTGAAACTTAAAACTTCATTACCCGGCGGACGATCTTCGTAAAGTGCAAACGCGCCGAGCGGCGAAATCGGAACCGTACCCAACGACAAGGCCGGCTTCCCTGCCATCTTCGTATCCCGCAAAAGCAGTTCTATCGAGACCGTTCCCGGATAGTGATCCGCGTTATTGATCTCCACCTTCACACTGCCACAACAAGAAAGGTTGATGGGACTTCCCAGGCTCTGGTGTGCCTCCGCAACAAGCGGACTGCCATCGGTCGACCGAATGCTGAATTGGTTTGGACTTCCTTCCGCCTCGTGCGCCCCCTTCAACGGGTGCGTTGTCTCCGCCTTGAAAAACCAGTACACGCCGTCGAAAGGAATGGTGAGAAGCTGTTTCGACCGGTTAGCCTGTGTTCCGTCCGAGACAAGTTCCGCTGACGGAGCAACCAACTTCATGGTTTGTTGATGCTTGGGCCAAAGAATAATTCCTGGGTAGCCACCGTTAAAATCGCCGGTGCCTTCATCTAAATTTTTCTTCCTGGCGGCAGCTTCGTTCCACAAAGCGCTGGACGGAGACCGGTTCGAACCTGCTCTGCTTCCAAGAAAAGAAGCGGTCGGCCTTAGATACGGCACCAGACTGAAACAAGTTACGAGCAGCACCGCTGCCAGCGTCAGAGCTTTCTGGGATTTCGATAGCCCGGGCCGCTGGTCCACAAGAGTGCGCTTGTTAAAATCCCAAACCAGGAGCACACCCAAAACTGCTACTACGAGACTGGCACCAGCAGACTCGTTCCTCAGAATTTCAACACCCGCAATCTCGGCCAACGCCGCTGCACACAATGCAGGAAAGAACTGGCGCAAATACGGTTGGACATTGAGCGGTTGGAAGAGCATTACGTTAGCAGGTTCATCCAGGTTCCAGCTGATCTCGTTTTCCTGAAGCACGACCCGATAGCCGAGAAGGATCAAAGCCAGTGTCACCGAAAGAACTGCTGCGACGGCAACACTCCACGCCGAGTTTTCTTGTACTAACAGAACAAAAGGCGCAAACCCCGCAGCTGCATAAGCGGCGCGAACACCTGCTCGATGAAATGATGACGTACGAGGAACAGGCACGAACAAGAAAACCAGTCGAACCGAGACAATGCTTGCGAGAAAAGTGGCAAATGTGAAAGCGATTGCCCGGACGAACAATCCGGTCCAGGAAAGCCAAGGCCCATTGGGTAGACCGCACAGAATGCAAGCTGCTAGACAAGCCCCGGCCACAGCGGCAAACGGAGCTATCCAACAACTGGTCGATTCGGCCGAATCATCCATGGGGCAATCTCGAAGTGCGGTCCGATATCTATGACATTAGACACCCAACTGCACGGGGCAGTTCCTGATTTCAGCATTTCGCATTTATTCGAGCAATGACTATAATGACTATCGGGACTATCTTGACGAGGAGTTTGAAAAGAAAGCATGCAAACGCAAATCTGGACCGTGGCGGAAGCTAAAGCAAAATTCAGTGAGGTTCTGGAAAAAGCGTTATCTGAGGGGCCGCAGACGATCACCCGAAGAGGACGCATGACTGCCGTTCTCATCAATGCAGAGGAATGGGCTCGCAAGACACAACGAACCGGTAATCTCGCCGAATTCTTCGCTGCATCTCCGTTGCGCGGTTCCAAGCTCAGGTTACGGGCGCGCAAAGAACAGCCGCGAAAAATTGATTTGTGAATTTTCTACTCGATACCAACGCAATCTCCGAGTGGGTTAAGCCACGACCCAACCCGGGCCTGATTTCCTGGATGGAGTCAGTAGATGAAGATCGAACCTTCATCAGTGTCATCTCGCTGGCAGAATTGCATTTCGGAGTGGAACGTCTAGCCTCGGGCAAACGACGTGTCCGTCTTGAACAATGGGTTAAGAACGACCTGCAGCTGCGATTTGAAGGCAGAATATTACTCGTAGATGACAACGTCGCTCAGGTCTGGGGAAAGAGGATGTCGGGAAGTTATGCTACCGGACGCCGGCTTGGCATAATGGACGCATTTCTTGCGGCTACCGCGGAGATCCACGATCTGACGCTAGTCACACGCAACACGTCAGACTTCTCAATGATTCGCAACGTGCTGAATCCTTGGAGTTGAAGCAATACGAAGTCTCAACTTACTTCAGTGTCGCGCTACCCACAGCAACAAGCTGAAGATTATGACCGGGATCAGCGCCAGCATCAGATAGAAGAGAACCTTGCGCGTCCAGGGTTCTCGTCGCACTTTCCAGTTGCGCAACTCCTCCCGCTCGGCAACGCCGACCTGATCGACGTGCTGCAGGTCCCAAATCATTTCATGCGCGTTAGGGTAGCGTTTGCCAGGATCCCGTTCCATCGCGCGATAAATGATCTCCTGCAGCTGCGGTGAAATCTGCAGATCGATCTCCCGCGGCGGTATCGGATTATTCAGCAGACGATCATTCATGATCACGAATGGATTCGCGCCGGTAAACGGAACCTTGGCGGTGAGCATTTCGTAAAGCATCACGCCGAGCGCATAGATATCGCTGCGCGCGTCCCCACGCTTCCCTTTCACCTGCTCCGGGGAAATGTAGTCTGGCGTCCCCATCGTTTGCGAGAACTTCGCGAAGGTCAGGCGTCGCGATCCCGCATTCGAAGCGATCCCAAAATCGATCAGTTTGATCTGATCATCGCCACTGATCATGATATTTTCCGGCTTCAGATCGCGGTGTACCACGCCGTTCGAATGAATGTAGTCCAGTGCCTCGGCGATGCCTGTAGCGATCTTGATCGCTCGCTGCGCCGAAAGTTTTCTCTGTTCATTCAGTATTTGCCGAAGCAGGCGCCCTTCTACCCACTCCATCACCATGTAAACCTGGGTCTGCCCGTCGCCGCTGAACACTTTCATCACGCCCGGATGATCGAGCTTTTGCCCGATCTGCATCTCTCGTTGAAAGCGGTCGTAGAGAACCGGATCACCTTCCATCTCAGGGTGAGGAACTTTGATTGCCACCTGGCGCCCGTCCCGCAGATCGGTCCCGCGAAAAATTGAGGCCATGCCGCTGCGGGCGGTTACGCCTTCAATTTTGTAATGATCGAGTTGTTCGCCGGTATGGAGTGAAGTCATTGGTTGGCGTGATCGCCCGGGAATATCGTCATCCGCGAGCATCAGCGGCCAGCGGGAGCTGCCGCAAGTACGGAACTTGGTTCATTGCTTTCGCTCTTCAATCATGCCACGATCCATACCCGCGAGGTATAAAGAAACCATAAAATCTCGCATTCAGATCTGAGGGTCGTCAGCGCAGCCGGTATGGCCTTCCGCGGTACATCCCCACCCGCTCCACGCCGCGCACGCGGATGATTTGCACACTGATGTTGTCACTCCCGTCGGTTTGATTGGCAAATGCCACCAACCGCTGTGCCGCCGCATTCAGGTCTGCCTGATGGCTGACAATCGCTGCAATTTCGGAAGTCTGAACCGCACCATGCAACCCGTCCGAACAGAGCACCAGAATGTCATCGGGCAGGATTTGGTGTTCGTTCGTCTCCACTTGCACGAACATCCCGCTGCCCAGCGATCGGCTCAGCATATGCCGGTTCGGAGAATCAGCTGCCTCCCGAGCCGAAAGCAGCCCCATCCGCAGTTGCTCTCCCGCAAGCGTGTGATCGCGGGTCAATACCGTCGCTTGGCCCCGTCGTACCAGATAGCAGCGCGAATCTCCGACGTGCGCCACCTGGGCCCGATCGTAGCGCAACGCACAACTTACCAGTGTCGTCGCCATGGGGATGCCGCCGCTGCGCGACGCCATCCCTGCCTCCAACACCTTTTCATTTGCGGCCTGCACCAGGCGAGACAGCAATGTCGCATGCGATTCGCCGGCCTTCGCCGCGCGAAACCCGGCCAGCACACATTCCACAGCTGTGCGCGAAGCGACTTCACCCTTATCGTGGCCGCCAACGCCATCCGCCAGCGCAAATAACCAGCCGGTTGAACTCGCAGCTTCGGCCGTCGCAGGTGCAACGTACCCGAGGTAGTCTTCGTTCCCTTCCCGCACGCGTCCAGTGTCGGAAAGCTGCGCAAATTCCAGTTCAAGCATAGGAGATTGTAGCGAACTGCGGGTTGCATCGTCCGCTCTGCCAGCCAAAGCTACTCCTTCAACGATCGACGTTACTCAATAGAACGGGCGAGCCTTGTGAGCCCGCCCGTATCGCCCTTCATCGCCAGCCCGCAGTATCGCGGACTAACTCGCCATCCGGCTTTCGACCAGAGTTGTTCTCCCGCTTTTCTTGCTGGTGCGGGCAAAGTAGATTCCGCCGTAGATCGCCCATACCGCAGCGATCCCCAGCGCCAGCAAAGGCTCCATCTTTGTTCCGTAACCCATGAACGGACCGATTATGTAGAAGGCCATGCAAGCCAAATTCGCTAGCAGACCAAAGACCGGGATCAAGAGATGCCGCACAAAGCTGAACATCGGGTGCTTATGGAAGCAAACGATGCAAGTGATGCAGCTAAGCATGTAAAGCAGGAACGTTCCGAAGTTCGATGCCAGCGTCATCGTCAAGAACGTATTTGGTAACGCCGCCATTTTGTCATGCGTCGTGTAGCCGAAACTTGACCAAAAACCATGAGGGATAGCCGCAATCGATGCATCCGATGGAGCCAGACCGTCGCCGAAGTACACCATCACCGTGATTGAACCGACAATCGCGGAAATGATAGCCAAGGTCCAGATCGCCTTATGTGGAGTTAGATTGGCGGAATGCAGAGCTCCCATCGAGTCCGGAAGTTCCTTATCTTTGCCCATCGCATAAGTAACGCGCGCTCCCGTGTTGATACACGACAGTGTTGTGCCGATCAACGCAAGGAACACTGTGGCCGCTTCGACCAGCATGAAGATGCGACCGTGACCTGCACCAAATAACGCATCGCCGACCATGGTCATCATGTCACCAATCGGTGCCGCCGATGCCGCAGCGCTGGTCATTGGATATCCACTATTCAGAAAATAGTTAGCGGCAAAATATTCAAACAGGTAACAGAAACAACCCTGCACCAGCAGCGAAGTTACCACCGCAATCGGAACATCACGCTTGGCATTTTTAGCTTCACCGCCCATCGACGTTACCGACTCAAATCCGACTAAGATCAGAATAGCGATCGTAGCTTGCACAAACATCCAACCGAAGTTGTGCATGCGGATCACGGAAGTGGCGTTGGGGTGCGAGATGAAAGCCCCGCTGGAATCGGTTTCCGGATAGCTGATGTGGTAGGGCACAGTTTTTCCAGCGGCATCGACGGCGCATTGCGGTGTGCCGTCGGAAGCGCGTGTGATTGTGTCTGTTGTGGTGCCATTCACCGTGGCTTTGGTGGTAGCAAATTCACAGCTATACGATGCGCTAGTTTGCGCGTCAAACTGCAACGCGACGCTGCCAGGGGGATGATTCATCCGATAGCCGAGCGCGACTACGGCGAAAACAATCAGTGCGCTAATTTGAATGACGTTGATCGCAATGTTCACCGAAGTGGATCCGTTGACACCACGATGTGCGATGTAAGCGACGCCAAAGGAAAAAAGGACCGCTACCGCCATCATGAACATCGGCCCAGGGTTGGAGGCGCTCATGAAATTCGGCCACAACGTTCCTACGAGGTACCCGGAAATGACACCGATGACACCGACCATGACGCCGGGATAGATCCAGTAATAGAGGTGGGAGCCCCATCCGACAATGAATTTCGCTAGCCGCGCATAGGGCCAAGCCGATTCATGGTTAAGAAAAGACTGCTCGGCAAAGTAATAGGAACTGCCGGTGCCAGGATAGAGCTTAGCCATCTCAGCGTAGCAAACCGCTGTTGCTAGGCAAAGCGCAGTGGCAAAGACAATACCGATCCACATTGAGGGAGCCGTGCTGCCCTCGCCAGCTTGGCCTGCAAAGGTTAACCAAAGAAAAGCGCCCGGCGCGATCAACGCCATGGCATTCATTGTCAAACCGGTTAAGCCCAGGGTGGGTTTCATTTCCACGGGAGCATCAGCCATTGCTTTCTCCTTCGTCGTCGAAGTTTAAGATTCCACTCCACACCGAGTGGTATTGCTGGTATTGCCAAGATCGAGATCTTTTTACAAAATCCTTATGACTTTTGCGCCACTCACATTGCTCCGAAACTGACCGTCTGTAAAATTCATATTTTTTATTGCACCGATAAGCGTTGCCCACGTCGTCGTCCGCGAAAATCCGGAAAAGGCCCGCCAGCATGCTAATTCAGGCACTTAGCGCGATAGAGATACACGCTTCGAACGGAAGGACCGTGTTGGTTAGAATTATTCGGGCGAGTGGCGGTTCGAACCCATTGCGTTCCCGGAATCTGTCTTAATCTTGCAGTTCCAAAGATGGATGCCGAGGCTTTTCTTGTACGTGACAGGCAAGCGCAAAATCGATTCCGCTTAGAAATTAAATCTATCGAGTCATAAGCCGATTTGTTAGTTACTGAAAACTTTGAGGCTGCGACTACAAAGAATTGATCGACTTTCTGTTCTGCCGATAGCTCTAATCTGTTTCACAACTGCAAGTAACTTTCTCCCCACCTCGCAAATATCTGTTCACTAGTCTCAAGCAGAACATCCTCTATGCATGCGCCCTCGCCGCATCATCTTCTAGCTATTCTTTTTTCTGATCGGTCGCATTGATTTTGTCGAATTGTGTTTTTGCTTATGCGCCTTAAAAAAATTTGCGATTGGACACAGCACCGATGTCACCGTAACGTGACACCTTCCCATCGTGGTGGATGGAGATCGAACCGCGGGTTGGATTCACGAAGTGAAATCAAAAAATGAGGAGTCACGTGAACAATAATATGAGCGCTTTTTTGCGAATACCTGTTGCGATATTCGGACTGACGATCGCTTTAGCGATTCCGATGGTGTGCGACGCTCAAGTGAACGCAAATCAAGCAACTCAACAGGCCAATACCGCCGCGGATACTGCGGCGCCACTCGCCGCTTCGTCTGCGGCATCAGAACCGGGAACGTCCGCGACGGATTCGTCGTCATCGGCCGCAACTTCGGAGCCCTCCCCGCAAGATCAAAGTGCTCCCGCGGCAACTCCGGCACCGGCCGCAGCCCCCGCGCAGGCTCCTGCTGCACCAGCTGCAGCTCCGGCGGCGGCCGCTCCAGCGCCGCTTCCCTCTCCTTCCATGACGCAGCCGCTCGCGACTGCCGTCCCGCACACCTTTAACGCGGGCCCCTGGAAGAACATTGCCGTTACCGGCATCCTCAGCGGCATCGGCATGACCGGTAACAACACGGTTCCCGGCGACACCGATACCCACTGGGATGTCAGCAACGCGCAGGTTTTCGTCCAGAAAACCAACGGATGGTTTCAGTTCTACTTACAGGGCGGCGCTTATAACATCCCTGACTTAGGTGCGCCGTTCCTTGCCACCTCGAAGACGCTCTCTGCGTTGTGGGGACCTTTGCCAGTCGGCTATGTGAAGTTGGTGAAAGGCAATTTCTCTGCGGAAGTCGGCGAACTGCCAACCCTGATCGGCGCTGAATACACCTTCAGCTTTCAGAATCTGAACGTTGAGCGTGGTCTTTTGTGGAACCAGGAAACTGCCGTCAGCCGTGGCATTCAGTTGAATGACACTTACAAAAAACTGTCACTGTCGGTGAGCTGGAACGACGGTTTTTACTCCAACCGCTATACCTGGATCAGCGGTTCTGCAGCCTACGCCTTCAACTCGGCGAATACTCTGTCATTCGTTGCCGGTGGCAATCTGGGCCAGACAAACTACACAACCTTCGCCACACCGATCCAGAACAATGGATCGATCTACAACATCATCTACACCTACACCAAAGGCAGCTGGTTCATTCAGCCTTACTGGCAGTACACCAGCGTTCCAACAAACAACAGCCTCGGCATTATTCAGGGTGCGAGCACCAATGGCGGCGCACTCCTCTTCAATTACAACTTCAAACACGGAGTTTCCATCGCTCTGCGTCCGGAATACATCACCAGCAGTGGCAGCCTGGCCAGCAGCTCGGTCAATTTGTTGTACGGCCCGGGCAGCAGCGCATTCTCCTTTACCTTCACACCGACTTACCAGAAGGACGGCTTCTTCCTTCGTGGCGATCTTTCCGTTGTCGACGCTCGGGGCATTACTCCGGGATTCGCATTCGGACATCAAGGCTTCGACGGCACCCAGACCCGGGGCGTCGTAGAAGCTGGCTTCATGTTCTAGTTGCAAAAGACGCTGCCACCTTGTCCCAATCCTCCGGGCAAGGTGGCAGCGGTCAGTACTTCCCTTCTCGTGGCAAGGTTCCTAGAGTCAAACAATTCCAATCCTGCAGATTCAGAAATTCCCAGACGATACGCACCAAACTAACCAACAGTTGGTTGAATGGAAATTACACGGAAGAGTTACTGCTTCGAGTGTTCCTGTGAATTCTCACTTTTTTCTGGTCGCAATTTCTGGATCGCCTTTTCCGCATCCTTCGCCAGTGGCCCGTGCGGCAGCACTTTGAGATAGGCCTGATAATGAGTGATCGCTTCATCGTCCTTGTCTAACTTCGCCAGCGATTCGCCTAACTTGAAATTCGCAATCGCGTCGTCCTGCTTGTAGAACAAGGCTTCGCGATAGCGTTCCTCCGCTGCGCGGTAATTCTTGCGGCGAAAGTAGAAATCTCCTACTTCGATATCCTTCGCAGCCTTGTGCGGATCGAAGGGATGCATCTCTTGCACATCGTTATCTTGTTTTTTGTCGTCGACGTCAGACGTCTCGATGTAGCTGTTCGGATGATCCTTCGCATCTTCCGGCGGAGCGCTGGTGTCGATCCGGGTATCGCGGCTGGAACTCACGCCGGGGGGGGCGAACGTCATCGTCGCGCGGGGGAGCGTCATTCTGGCGAGGGGGCTCGTCACTTTGCGGCATAGGTTCAACCTGGCCAAAGGCCATGCCGCCCGTGACAATCAAAATTGCGGCCGCCCACGTAAACCGGTTCATACCAATATTCTACCTATTTCTAAGATGCAAACAATGCTCCAACTCAAGCCGCCTGACCACCAAAAAAAGACCGTTCCGCGGATAACGGAACGGCCTCGTGAAGTCCTCCGGGGAGGGGAGGAAGATATTTACATGCTCGGCGGAGTAGCCTGCGCTCCAGTGGTCGCGGCTGGTGCTGCTCCACCGGTGTTGGTCATCAAGCGGACATCAACCCGGCGATTCGCCGCCCGGCCCGTGCTCGTCTTGTTGGTTTCCACCGGCTTGTCCTTGCCCAAGCCAATCAGATAAATCTTGTGCGCCGGCACGCTGTACTTTGAAGCCAGGTATTGAATGACCGAATCCGCACGGCGCTGGCTCAGGTCATAGTTGTACTCCGAGGAGCCAACCGAATCCGTGCCGCCTTCCACCGTGATGATGTAGCCCTTGGTGTTGCCGACTTCAGTGGCTAGCTGATCGAGCGCGTCTTTCGCCTTCTTGCTCAGATTGTCTTTGTTGAAAGCAAAATGGACGGCCGCCTCGGTGACCACGCGATAGTTATCGAGATTGGCCACCGTCGTCTGTAGCGTGTCGACGCGGTTAACTACAGTATCAGCCAAAGTCTGTGCCTGCGTCGCCTGCTGCGCTGCGGCTTGCGCCTTTTGGTCAACCGCCGCTGTCTTGGTGTTCACGGCGTCAATCCCAGCCTGTGCACGCGTGTCTACGTCTTTGATATCTTTGGAATTCTTAGCCGTCATATCATCAAGCTCGTTAGTCTTGTTGATAAGCGGCGTAGTCTGCTGGCGAACATAATTCTTGCTCGCGCAACCGACTGACATTGCGGTACTCATAGCCAGTAAGATCGTTAGCGAAGTGCGGTTCATCTTGGGAGGGCTCCTTTTCCTCTCGGTATTTCAAATCTTGCCGAAACTTAGGGCTCGCGATTTAGGTCCCTGGGCAATCGTTTCACGTGCGTCCCGTAGGCTAGATTAGCACGGGGTGTGCCAATGGCTCCTGAATCCTCGAGTACGGGCTAACCACATACATACAAATCACTTACAAACTTCTTCCACCGGGCTTCTCAACTGTTGTTGGACGCGAAATCGGCCAAATCGAGGAAATTTTATACGGTTCGGCAGATGCCGGAAGCCAGGGAAAGGGCTAATTTCGGGGTGGAGTCAGAAGAGGTATGCTCTCTCGTTTGTTCCGTCGATAACCATGAAAATCGCTTTCATCGACCGTGATCACGATCGTTTATTAGAGCATCGGGCCGTCCCCGCATCAAGCTCATCTCGTCTCTCATCTAAAATGGAAATTCCCCCAAATGGATCTGGCTGCAAAAATCCGTACGCTGCCGACTGAACCCGGCGTCTATCTCTACAAAAATGCCGAAGGTGAAGTCATTTATGTGGGTAAGGCCACCAGCCTGCGCAATCGCGTGGCGTCCTATTTCCATGAAGGCCGTTTGCACGACGCCAAGACCGGAACCCTGGTCCGCGAGGCGGTCGATGTCGAATACATCGTCGTCGCCAATACCAAAGAAGCCCTCGCCCTTGAGAACCATCTCATCAAGCAGAAAAAGCCGCGCTTCAACATACTGCTGCGCGATGACAAGACTTACCCTTACGTAAAGCTGACATTAGGCGAGCGGTTTCCTCGCGTCTATGTGACCCGACGCTTGCGCAAAGATGGCTCTTCCTACTACGGACCATATTTTCCTGGGAACCTCGCTTACCGCATTGTCGATCTCATTCATCGCAACTTCCTGATTCCCTCTTGCAAAGTCGATCTCACCCGTTATCACTTGCGGCCGTGTCTGCAGTACTACATCAAGCGCTGTCTCGGACCGTGCGTCGAGGAACTAACAACCACCGAGGCCTACCAGGAAGCGGTTCGCGATGTAAAACTCTTTCTCGAAGGCCGCCCCAACGATCTTTCCCGCTCATTGCGCGAGCGCATGGAGCAAGCCGCCGCCGATCAGGAATTCGAACGTGCTGCCCGCTATCGCGATCTCATTTCCACCGTAGAACAGCTGCAGGAAAAGCAGCGCATAGCGGCCGTGGATGGTGATGACGCCGACGTCTTCGGCTACCACTATGAAAACGGAATGCTCGCCGTGAACCTTTTCCATATGCGCGGCGGTCGAGTCCTGGACCGTCGCGAATTCTTCTGGGAAGACCTCCCCGATCTTTCCGATATGCAAAATTCAAGTAGAGACATAGCTAGCTACGTCTCTGCCGAAACCGGCACAAATCCAACGGCAGACTCGGACGTAGAAAGTAATTCTTCAGCCCCCTTCAACCCGTCAGACTTCTTCTCCGCCCTGTTAAAGCAGCTCTACCTAAGCCAGCCCTACGTACCACGCAACATTTACGTTCCGGTTGAATTTGAAGATCGCACGACGCTTGAGGAAGTTCTTTCCGAACAACTTGCTGCCACCGGAGGCCGCGCCACTCGCGTCAACATCCTTGTTCCGCTCCGTGGAGAAAAGCGGTCACTTCTCGATCTCGCCGGAAACAACGCGAAGCAGCTCTTTGATCAGCGTTTCCGCATCATGAAACCGAACGCAAAGCTCATTCAGGAATCACTGCAGGACGCACTCAGCCTCCCCGATCCGCCGCAGCGCATCGAGTGCTTCGACATCTCTCACATTCAAGGCGCCGAAACAGTCGCTTCGATGGTCGTGTGGGAAGACGGCAAGATGAACAAGTCCAGCTACCGCAAATTCATCATCCGCACCGTGCAGGGCGTCGACGATTTCGCCTCCATGCGCGAAGCCGTCACCCGCCGTTACAAGCGGCTCGTCGAAGAGAACAAACCGTTGCCCAGCCTGGTACTCATCGATGGAGGCCTCGGACAATTGCATGCTGCCGCGGATGCACTCGAAGCTTTGGGCATCATCAACCAGCCGCTTGCTTCAATCGCCAAGCGGGAAGAGATCATTTACGTGTACGGACAGGAGAGTGAACCGGTGGTGCTCGACCACCATTCGCCCGTGCTACATCTGGTACAACTCATCCGCGATGAAGCACACCGCTTCGCCGTCACCTTCCATCGCAAGCGCCGCCAAATGCGCGACCGCTCGACAGAACTGTTGGAGATCCCCGGCGTAGGCGCCAGTACGACTCGCCGGCTTCTCGAGCATTTCGGAAGCCTGCAAGCCGTCAAGCAAGCCGACGCCGCTGCATTATCTTCTGTTGTAACCCGCAGCCAAGCCGAAGCCATTGAGCAGCACTTCCAAAGATCAACTTCAGCCGACTGATTTCGAGTTTCTGTGTGCTCCTCTGTGACCTCTGTGGTTGAACAGCAGTAACTGAACCATCGAGTTCACACCCAATTCGTCCGCCCCTTATAATCACAACTGTTCACTCATGAAAATCCCCCGTTCACTTGCCATTCTCGGACTGCTGTTGCTGATCCTGCTTGCCGTGGTCGGCCTTTTTCTGACCGATGATGACGGCCATGCACCCGTTCAGATTGCCGGCCATCACAAACCGCTGGTCGATGAACAGCCGCTGCAAACTGCCCGTGCCATGGCGAAACTTGCCGATGGATGGGATGAATATCGTTACGCACAACAGGCGCTCAAACTCTCCGATCACGAAGTAGACCTCGCTTTCGCCGATGGCTTGCGCGATGCCACCGAAAATGGCCCTGCCACGTCGCCACAGAGTAAGGCTCTATACGGCCGGGTGAATAAATCCACGGCCACGGTTCAGTCTGAGCAAAGCCACATTGACGATCTCAAAAAGAAATTAGCCGCCGCATCGAACGATCTCCAGAAAACCAACATTCAGCAGCAGATTGATTTTGTGCAAGCGCAACTCGAACTCGATCAGGATGAGCTCGACGATGCGAAGGAAGATCTCAGCCGCTCCGGCCTCGATCCTCTGAGCCGCATTCAGAATCAGTTCAATCGTCACGAAGCCACGCAGGCGGCTGATGCCAGCCACACCCAACCGTTTTCAGGCAGCCCAACTTCAAGCTACGCGCCCAATCTTGTCGGTCATTTCAAAGCGTGGAGGGCGGCCCACGCCAAGGTAACTCAACTCCTGAATGCGCAGAACGAAGCCAGCCGTGATGCAGCAGTGATCAGCGAGCAGCACGATGCGCTTGAGAAAAAAGTCACTACGCAAAAAACTGATCAACAAAGTTTGACTCAGCAGGCTGCTGCGCAACTTTCATCTGGTGCGTCCAGTGTCAACACCGACACGACAACCGCTGCCATGCATTCCCTGCATGCCGTTTCTGTAAATCAGAAGAATCTGGCTGACCTTGACCGGCGGGCACAGGATCTCAGCGAGCTTCACGACGCTTACGCCAACTGGATCGTCTTAGTCTGGGCCGACGTCATCTCTTCGCTCCACGGAATTCTGAAGTGTCTGCTTTATATCGCGTTAATCGTTTTGGCTATGTACCTAGCGGGCTTGTTAGTCGAACGCTATATGAGCGATCTAAGTCCAGAGCAGGTGCGTTTTCGTACTCTGCGGATCATCGTTCAGTTCGCCTTGCGCGCAGTCGGTCTGATTCTCATTCTGCTCGTGGTTTTCGGTGTACCCAACCAGCTCACCACTGTGCTGGGTCTTGCAGGCGCCGGTCTCACCGTTGCGTTGCAGGACTTCATCATCTCGTTCCTCGGATGGTTTGTTTTGATGGGACGAAACGGCCTCCGCGTCGGCGACTGGGTTGAGATCAACGGCGTAACCGGCGAAGTCATGGAGATCGGCTTGCTCCGCACGCTGCTGCTCGAAACGGGAAACTGGGCGGAATCAGGTCATCCCACAGGCCGCAAAGTAGCGTTTATGAACAGCTACGCGATCCAAGGTCACTTCTTCAATTTCTCCACTCACGGCCAATGGCTGTGGGATGAAGTCCAGGTAACCGTCCCCGCCGCCGAGGATCCTTATCCAGTCATCTCCGCGATTCAGTCAATGATCGTGAAAGAAACGGAAACCGACACTCGTTCTGCGGAGCAGGAATGGAAGCAGGCAACCACTCGTTATCGCGTGCACGCCGTCTCAGCGGAACCGGCCGTAAATCTGCGCCCAACGGGCGCTGGAGTCGAGGTCCACGTTCGCTATATCACACGCGCCAGCGATCGCTACGCCACTCGCAGCCGTCTCTACCAGGCAGTCGTAGATCTCCTGCATCGTCGTGGGATGCAAGCCGAGACAGGACAAGCCATCCCCGCCGCAATGCCAAAAACTTCAAAATAAAATTGTCATGCTGAGCGGAATGGGCCCGGTCGCTACGACCGGACCTTCCAGACGTTCACAAGCTCTCGCACTCTCTGCGTATCGCCGATTTCACGTTCGACCCCAACTCTGAATGATCCAGAATTTCTGATACCAACGACGCGGGCAAAGCCTTCGCGATCTCCAGCGCTCGCGCCAGCGGCGTGTTTTCATTTCTCAACAATGCTGCTCTCACTTCGCGCCGCACACTCCACTTAGCGTGCCGGCACACCGCTGCAACGAATATTGGCGATGCATTCTTATGTAGCAGAGCCTTCACGACCATCGCTTCGTTCAGCCGCAGATTCTCCAGCGCCATGCGCATCACCCGCGGCTGCGCATCGAGTAATAATTCTCCCGCGACTCTTCCCGGGCCACGCCGTGCCAGCGCTAGCTTTTCTCCCTGGGAAATCCCTTCCAGCCGCCCAATCAACGCCTGCTCCGCCAGCTTCTTAACCTCTGCCGTCGTCCGCGTCTGCAACGTCACCTGCATCAACTCAAGCGTGAACAAATCCCGTAACAGCCGTAAAGCAATTTGCCGAGGCGTTTGCGGATGCTCCACCAACGCCACCTTCGCCTTACGATTCTTCATGGTCTCTACGTTTTTGCTCAGACGCTCAAGCATCTCCGCGGATACATCCGCGCGTTGCAACAACTGCAGCATCTCCTCCGGATTCGACACCGAATCAAAACTCATAAGCCATCAACGCGACCCGATGTGCATTCTCCGTGCCCGCGCCAGTGCTCCCTGCACCGGCTCAACCACGTCTGATCGGACATCAACTGATCTCGTCACAACGCGCAATCCTTCACTGAAAGCTTCGCGCACCACGTGGCTGTTTGCAAACACACCGCCGGACATGGCCACTGGTATCTTGCCTTCTTCAGCAAACAATCGCCGGATCACAATGCTCGCCAGCTCAGCGAGTTCAGCTCCAGCTCTGCGCAGAACATCAATCGCTTTCGCATCTCCGTTCTCACTTCTTGCCAACACCACCGGAAACAGTCCCGCGAAATCTGCTGGCGGAGTCGAATTCGCACGTATCACCAACTCCTCCAGATCCCGCACGCTCCAGCAATCGAGAATGCTCGCCAACAGGACCGAACGCCCCGCTGCCAGTTCGTTCCGATCGTAGGCGCGCATCAATGCACGCACCATGGTTCTTCCGATCCAGCCTC
>Ga0206971_10204_pt1 | contig 20954 bp, 12 predicted proteins | sample Alteio_BWOrgHeat_85_FD_152917 | JGI IMG/M metagenome (GOLD analysis project Ga0206971, IMG submission 152917) | Enriched cells from forest soil in Barre Woods Harvard Forest LTER site, Petersham, Massachusetts, United States -... | ecosystem: Environmental > Terrestrial > Soil > Temperate forest >...
TACCGGCGTTTACCCGGCATGGCTGTTAAGCAGGATCAGTATAACCAGGGCGCTAAAAAACAATACCTTAAATAGGCCCGCAGGAATTGGCCGTAAGGTAATGGTGCTGTTTCAAAACACCGTTACGCAGTCGCTCATCATATGCACCATCATTATTATCCTGCAGGTACATTTTCTTAAAAATACCGATATCGGGTTCGACCGGAAATCGGTAGTCACTATCCCGGTGGGGCAGCTTACTGCCGCCCAAAAGGAGCAGTTCAGCGAAAGTTTGCGCAACATGCCGGCTGTTCAAGGCTTTACCAATTGCCGCAAACCGCCCGAAAGTGATAGCCAGCAGGGCGCCACAATTAATTATGACCACCGTACAAAAGGAGAAACATGGCCCGCCCGTTTTGCCATAGGCGACTCCGGCTATTGCGGCACCTTTGGTTTGCAGATCGTCGCCGGCCGTAATATCCGAAACAATCAGCCCACGCCCGAGTTCCTGGTTAACCAGACCATGGCTGATAAACTGGAACCGGGGCAACCTGGACGTGTTATCGGGAAAAATTTGGTCGCAGGCGATACAAAGGGCGTTATTACCGGGATAGTAAAGGATTTTAATATAAAGTCGCTGATTGAACCGATTGAGCCTTCCATATTGTTAGAGGACAAAAACTGGCAAACTAATTTTGCCGTAAAGCTTTCCGGAAATCATCCCGCCGCTGCGCTTAACGGCCTGCGAAAAGCGTATCAACTTACTTTTCCCGACCAAGTTTTTAGCTACCGGTTTGTTGATGAACAGATTGCCGCCCTGTATAAAACAGAAAGCATTCAGCAAAAGCTAATTTGGATTGCGGCTTTAGTGGCCATATTGATCAGCTCCTTAGGCTTATTTGGTTTGGTGTCATTAATCGCTTTACAGCGCACCAGGGAGATCGGCATCCGCAAGGTGCTGGGCGCCACGGTAACCCAGGTAAGCCTGCTGCTGTCCAACGATTTTTTGCGAATGGTGGTTATCGCGTTTTTAATAGCTGCGCCCCTTTCGTGGTGGGTGATGGATAAGTGGCTGCAGGGCTTTGCGTATCGTATCCCCATACACTGGTGGATATTTGCCTTAGCCGGTGGCATAGCGGTGCTGATTGCCATGATCAGCGTAGGTTACCAGGCGATAAAAGCAGCTTTTGCGAATCCGGCGGTGGGTTTGAGAAGCAGCGATTAGGTGCGGGGTCGGCTGTTCAAGCCTGGCTTTTCAGGGCTTGCGTCGATACCAAAGCATAAAAATCAGTTGCGTTACCTGCATAGTCGTCAGAAGTCAAAAAACTTCCAGCAGCATTTAGTGCAAGCTATGCACATATGTGGTATTTCCCTAACTTAGCGGTTATAAAATCTGCATTTCACTTCAATACTATACGTATGTTAAAATCATCCATTACGCTTTGCGCCATTTTTTTGCTGGCCCTGTTATCGGCCAATGCACAAACGCTGACCATGCCGCCCGAGATCAAACAAGCCTATGACAAGGGCACCCGCTCGCTCAACGGCAAGCCCGGGAAAAACTACTGGGAAAACCATGGGCGGTATACTATTTCGGTAACCATGGCGCCGCCTGACCGGACCATCAACGGTGTTGAAGCAATCACTTATTTTAACAACAGCCCGGATACGCTGCACAGCCTGAACATGAAATTGATTGTAAACGTTCACCTTGCCGCCGGGAGAGGCGGCGCTGCCGACCCAACCGCCGGCATACATGTGGACGACCTGCAAATAAACGGCGTAAAAACCGACTGGGACAACAGCAAGGCCATTACTACCAACCAAATGGTGGATCTGAAGTCGCCGCTGATGCCGCATGATTCGTTAAAACTTAATATTACCTGGCATTACTTATTGTCGAAAGCGCGCGGCCGCGACGGCGTGCTCGATTCAACCACTTTCTACCTCGCTTATTTTTACCCGAGGGTGTCGGTGTACGACGATTACAAAGGATGGGATACGCAACCCCACACAGGCTCGCTGGAGTTTTATAACGACTTTAACGATTATACCCTGAATGTAACCGTGCCTAAAAATTACCTGGTATGGGCCACAGGCACCCTGCGAAACCCCGCCGAGGTTTTGCAGCCCGATTTTTCCAAAAAACTGCAGGAATCCATGACAAGCGACTCGACTGTACACATCGCTACCGCGCAGGATTTGGCCAATAAAAATATCACCGCGCAAAATGCAACCAACACCTGGACATGGACAGCCACCAACATTACTGATGTGGCCCTGGCTGTAAGTGATCATTACGACTGGGACGCCGCGAGTGTTGTGGTTGACGATAAAACACACCGCCGCGTTGCCGTACAGGCCGCCTTCGCCGATGCATCGGATGATTTTCATCATTATGTGCAATTTGCGCGAAATTCTTTGGACTGGTTTTCGCATAATTTGCCGGGAGTTCCGTACCCCTTCCCAAAAACTACTTCGGTACAGGGTTTTGCCGATATGGAATACCCGATGATGGTAAATGACAGCCACGAAAAGGACCTGGTGTTTGCGGAACTGGTGCAGGACCACGAGATAGCGCATACCTACTTCCCCTTTTATATGGGTACCAACGAAAGCCGCTATGCCTTTATGGACGAAGGTTGGGCAACTACATTCGAGTTGCTGATCGGCACGGCAGAACGGGGCAAGCAAGCGGCAGATGAGTTTTATAAAAAATTTCGCGTTGACCGGTGGATACACGGTTCGCACGACAAGGAAAACCCCATTATCACACCTTCGCCCGAAGTTACGTTTGGCGGCGGTAACAACGCTTATGGCAAACCGTCGTTAAGTTATCTTGCTTTAAAAGATATGCTGGGCGACAAGTTGTTTAAAAAGGCCCTGCATACTTATATGGACAACTGGAATGGGAAACACCCCATCCCCTGGGACTATTTTTATTCGATGGAAAAAGGATCGGGTAAGGACCTGGACTGGTTTTTTTATAACTGGTTTTTTACCCCATCGTACATCGATCTGAGCCTTGAAAAAGCCGAAAAGGCATCGGGTGGTTATGCATTGTCAATAAAGAACATCGGCGGGTTTGCCGTTCCGTTTGATGTGAACGTAACCTACGCTGACGGCGCCACGGAAAGTTTTCATCAAACCCCCATCGTTTGGGAACACGACCAGAAAAACATTACTGTAAACATTAAAACACCAAAAGAGGTTAAATCGATAACGCTGGACGGCGGCATATTTATGGATGCCGATATAAAAAATAACACCTGGACGGCAAACTAAACGCTGTAACCGGTAAAATTTAAAAGCCTCAAGTTGAAAGATTCGAGGCTTTTTTGCTTGAGTATGCGACGATTCCTTCAACATTTTTATGAAAATATCGTTCGATTCAGATGATACGATAATTCCCGGAAGTAAGGTATTTGAAACGGAGCGGCAATTCTACCGCCCCGGCCCGTCTCCAAAAACCAATGCCGGTAATTCATTGGCAACCCTAAATTACTTTGCTTTTTGCCGACGGTATTCGGAAAAATGAGTCGCTTAAACTGCAGTCAAAACGCAATCAGGGAATATTTTTATAACTTTATCGGGTCAGCCATTAAGGTAGCCGCTGCGATTGCCTCGCTGATTTTTTCTTTTTATATGAAACGGGTATTTCTTTTGATGTCGTTTTTATTTTTCTTTCATTCCGTATTTGCGAATGTTGGGAGCGATAGCCTTTTCTTTAAACTCAACGGGGTGCTGGACAAGAAAAAGGATTTTGATAACGAAAAATTAAAAAGGATAGACAAACTAAAACAGGAACTGAACGACGCCGGGCCTGATCTGAATGCCTGGTACCGTATTTATACCGGTTTGTATGAGGAATATAAGTCATTTAACTACAACGAAGCATTTCACTATGCACAAAAGCTGCAGCAAACGGCTTATCAATTAAAGGACCCCAAAAAGATAGACGCGAGTCGGGTCAAATTCGGTTTTATATTTCTTTCATCGGGGATGTTTAAAGAAGTATTCGACTCGTTAAGAACGGTTAACGTAAAACTGCTGGACACGGGCGCTAAAAAGGAATATTATTTTTTACTGGCGCGAACCTATTACGACCTTTCCGACTATGACCAGGAAAATTATTATACGCCTGTTTATAATGCCAGGGCCGGAAAATACATCGACTCGGCAACCGCGTTGTGCAAGCCAAATTCTTTCGAATATGTTTACTATACCGGGTTAAGATTTTTAAAAACGGGCAATATGGCCAGGGCCGTTGTCAATCTTAAAGATTTGATAAATAATTACCGGCTGCCTGCTCACCAGTTCGCCATTACGGCATCTACACTAAGTGATATCTACATTCGCGAAAACCAGGCCGACAGTGCAATAAGCCTGCTCGTAAAAGCCTCGATGTCTGACATAGCATCGTCGACCAAGGAGACTGCGGCAATGACCAGCCTGGCCCTTTTGCTGCATCAGCGCGGAGATATTGAAAATGCCTACATATACATAAAACAGGCGCTGGACGATGCCATTTATTATGGCGCACGGCAGCGCAAAATACAGGTTAGCGCAATTTTGCCCGTAATTGCTGCCGAACGCATCAACTCCGTCGAGGGCCAGCGCCGGGCCTTATTCTTTTATGCTTCATTGCTTACGGTGCTGGCAATTATTATCATCGTTTTTGCGGTGATCATTTATAAACAGTTGCAAAAATTAAAAATAGCTGATAAAGTTATCCTGCAGGCGAACCACAACTTACAAGATACTATAACAAAGCTGGACGAGGCCAATAAAATAAAAGAGGAATATATAGGCTACTATTTTAACCTGATATCCGAATACATCGAGAAACTTGACAAGTTTAAACGGTCGGTAGATAATAAATTAATGACCAAGCGTTTCGATGATATCCGTATCCTGGTCAACAATATTAACCTGAACAAAGAGCGCGAAGAACTCTTTCTTAATTTCGACAAGGCATTTCTAACCATATTCCCCAATTTCGTTCCGGCGTACAATGCACTGTTCAGCGTCGAAAATCACGTTAAATTACTGCCCAATCAATTGCTGAACACCGACCTCCGTATTTTCGCCCTGGTGCGGCTCGGCATCAGCGATACCGAAAAGATCGCCCACATTCTTGACTATTCTGTAAATACGATCTACAATTACAAAGCCCGAATAAAAGCGAAGTCGCTTATCTCCAATGATGAATTTGAGGAGGCAATAATGGCCATTAGGGCCATTTAACAGGCCCGCAAAATTCTAAATTACTTATATCTCATTTATATTTCCTAATCCTGACCTTTTTATTAATGCCTTCACAATAAGGTTATTGCGAAAATATTTGTTATCTCCAGGTTTATATTTTGCCTTTGAAATTAGCACTTGCATTTTTAATGCCTTCACTTTGATATGGCGATAACAGCCTTTTTTAAGGCGGCTTTTATTGCCGGATTATAAACCAATATCGAGCCAAATCTTAAAGTGTTATGAGGATGTTTCAAGCAGTTCAGCTGTTATTTAAGTGCGCCTACGCAAGGTGTTTGCTGTGTGATGCCAATATCAAGCTGCCGGACTGGCCCTAAGTATCAGGAAGACCGGCCGAAACGGCAAGCGACGTTTACCCGCAACCAAATCAGTTATCAATTTAAAATCTAAACAATATGTATAAAAAACAATTACTCAAATTAATTTTTTGTCCTTTGCTTTTACTGTTATCATCCTGGGCGATGGCTCAAAAAATAACGGTTACCGGTACTGTTACCGACGAAAAAGGACAATCATTGCCTGGTGTATCTGTCATCATAAAAAACAGCAAAACAGGCACTAATACCGATGTGAACGGTAAATACACATTGAATGCCAATGGCAATGAGGTACTTGAATTTACCATGATTGGCTTTACAGGGCAGGAAATTCAGGTGAATAACCGGTCGGTAATCAACGTAACGCTTGTTGAAACACCGCAAGCTTTAAATGAAGTGGTGGTAGTTGGTTACGGAACGCAGAAACGAAAGGACGTAACCGGTTCCATTTCTTCGGTACGGGGCGATGTGTTTAAGGACCAGCCTATCACCAACCCGATTGAAGCCCTGCAGGGAAGGGTCGCCGGCGTTAACGTAATTGAAAGTTCAGCCGCGCCTGACGCGGTTCCGCAGGTTATTATTCGTGGCATTGCTTCATTTTACCAGCCGAACCCTTTATACATTGTTGACGGCGTTAGGCAAGCTGACCTGAACAACGTTAATCCGCAGGACATCGTCTCCATTGACATCGCCAAAGACGCGGCATCGGCAGCCATTTACGGTTCGGCCGCTGCGGGTGGTGTTATACTGGTTACTACCAAAAAAGGCAGCGGCGAGGGGCCTCCGCAGGTAACATTCAGCAGCAGGTATGGCGTTACAAAACCAAAATTGGTGCAATTACTGGACCGCGACGATTTTATCAAGTTGCAGAACCTGGTTAATCCTACATTCTTTGCGGGTGCAACCAAAACAGATACCCTGGCCAATACCAACTGGGTTGACCAATTATACCGCAACGGTACCGAACAAAACTACAATCTTTCAATTTCGGGCGCCGGACAGAATGTGAACTACCTGGCATCCGGATTTTACAACCAGCAAACGGGTATTTTTATAAAAAACTACTCGAACATCGGCGGTGCGCGGGTTAATACCGATTACAAATTAAGCAAATACATTACCATAGGCGAGCAAATCGACGGATCGCAGCGTATTACGTCGCCGCTTGTAGGCGCCGAAGCTGATTTGCACAATGCGCCCTTCCGTACACAGCCAATTATCCCGATTTATAATAGAGACGGATCATACGGCACTGAGCCGGCCGGTTATAAAATTGCTTTTGGCGGGCCAAACCCTTTAGGAGCCGTTAACTCAGCGGGTGCGCAGGATGTAAAAAATAATTTCCAGGGAAATGCTTATGCTGATGTGAAACTTCCTTTTCACCTTGATTTCAGGACCACTTTAGGATACAGCTATTTTTTAGAAACAACCGATTTTTTCCAGAACTCTTATGATTTTGGCCCTGTTGCATCTTCAACCAATGGCCTTAGTAAATCTTATGCTCAAAGCAGCCAGTTACTTACCAATTATGTGTTAACCTACAATCAAAGTTTTGGAAAACACAGTATCACGGCTTTAGCAGGTTATGAGCAGATCGTTGATAAAACAAATAATATTTATTCAACAATGAGTTCAATTGGTGAATCAGGTTATTCATATATTCAAACTTCAGCTTCAACCATAGGCCTTTCTGGTACTTATGACCCCCAGGGGCTCATACAGTCGCAATTTGCAAGGGTGAATTACAATTATAACGAGCGTTATTTTTTATCTGGTTCGATAAGGCAGGATGCTAATTACGATGTTTTTGGGCCTAATAAACAAAAAGGCATATTCCCGGCGGCATCTGTCGGCTGGACAATCAGTGACGAGCCTTTCTTTAAAAGCGCACTGCCATCTATAAATAGTTTTAAATTTCGCGGAAGCTATGGCCAACTTGGTAACTCCAACATTTCGCCCTATTCATTTACTTCCACCTATAGCCAGTTCCAAACGGCTACCGGGATTAGCGGCGGTGCACAAGGTTTCGCTCCTGGTCAGCCGTTTCAAATAGCAAATACTTTAACCGGCATACCTAATCCAAATTTGCATTGGGAAACAGTTACCGAAACTGATTTGGGCTTTGATGGGGAAGCTTTACAAGGCAGCTTGTATTTTACGGCTGAATGGTATAACAAAAAGACCTCTGATTTAATCTATCAATTGCCTTTATCAGCCAGTTCCGGGTTTTCTCAACCCTATATTACAAATATCGGGGATGTTGATAATAAAGGGTTTGAGCTGATGGCCGGTTACCGGAATAAAATTGGTAAGCTGAGGTTTGACATAAGTGGAAATTTAAGCTATAATCAAAATAAAGTAACCAAGTTAAGCGGCGCGGCAACTGATGCGGTTTACGGAGGTTATAATTATTATAGCCTGGGTAACACCAGCTTTAGTCAAATGCCTAACGAACAATTAACAATTACCAAGGTAGGCTTGCCTTTTGGCTCGTTCTACGGCTATAAAGTACTGGGGATATTTACAGATGAGGCCACTGCCCAAAAACAAGTTGTAAATGGTCATAAAGCTGACATAGGTGACCTTGAATACCAGGATTTGAACGGCGATGGTAAGATTGATCAAAATGACAGGCAGGTAATTGGAAACCCTAATCCCAAATTTATTTATGGATTTAATATCCGTCTTAACTATGGCGGATTTGATTTGGCCGCCTTATTCAATGGCGTTGCCGGCGTACAACTGTTTAATGGCGTTGAAGCGTATGAACAATCGCTCTTCCAGGATGGGAATACTACATCGCAGGTCTTCCACGATTCCTTCTTAGGTTCAAACGGCCTTACATCGCAGCCCAGGCTGCTTAGCCCTGTTGCCGGAGGCGGAAATGCGTTAGATCAAAATCAAAACTACTCGTCGGTAAACAGCTATTTTGTTCAAAGCGGCGCTTATTTAAAGCTGAAGAACCTGCAATTGGGCTATACCTTTAAATCGACCTTATTGCAAACCATCAGCATTAAAAGCATGAGGGTATTTGTAATGGCGAACAACGTATTCACCATTACAAAATACAAAGGGCTTGATCCTGAACTTGGCAGTGCATTTACTACAGGCGGGACCGTTAGTCCTACTACACAGGGTATTGATGCAGTAACAAATTATCCCCAGGCCCGGATTTTTTCAGCAGGACTTGATGTGAGTTTATAGTATTAACCTCCAAAATTTATTAAAATGATAAAGAAAATATATATAGCAGCACTCGCATTTATTTTGATAGCGGGATGTAAAAAGGCTCCGGTTAATATCGGGCCTACAAATCAATACAGCAGTAGTACTTACCCCACAACCGTTACGCAACTGCAAACAGTTTTGGTATCGTGCTACTCTAATTTGCGGGATGTCGGCCTGTTTGGTTTTGACCTTTTGCCAAGGATGCTGGGACAATCAACGCATACGCTTAACGGAAATCCCTTTTCATTCACCGGTGAAATGGCCTCCTGCAATCTTACCGTAGGTGACGGGGGTGCACAGGAAACATGGAATGCCCTTTACGCAGGCGTGAAAAATTGTAACGTTACGATTTATGCGGCGGGCGTATTATTAAAAACAGATCCATCTGTAGATCAGACAGCTGTTAACCTGATAATCGGCCAGGCTTATTGCCTTAGGGGATGGTATTATATGCAGCTTGAATGTTTGTATGGTGAAGCCTACATGCAGGCAGGCGGCGTAAACGGCGACAAACTCGGCGTTCCTTTGTATACGGAAGTGCCTCAAAGTTTATCTGCAACACAAGTAGCACGCAGTTCGGTAAAAGATGTGTGGGCATTAATCATAAACGATGAAAAACAAGCCGCAACACTGCTTAAAGGACAAGTTTGGCCATCAACCGATGCAGCACGCGCCACTGAATGGTCGGCAAAAGGGTTGTTAGGTAAAGCTTACGTTTATACCCAGGACTGGGCCGATGCTAAAACCACTTTAAATGATGTTATATCAAATAGCGGTAAAAAATTAATGGACTATGATACCTATCGTAACGCATTTAACGGAAGTAATAAGTTCAACACCGAATCATTGCTTGAGTTGTATATAGATCCCAATCCACAAGGCGGGTATGGTATTTACAGCGGTGTTGCTAACTCAGCAACTATCGACGGTCTTTTATGGCCGCCTACCAGTTTTGGCGGTTATAACGGGCCAACTCCTTTTGACGGCACAAACAACCAGATAACTTATATGGGTTATGGCGGCAATTTTTATATCCACGATCAGAATATTGTGCGCTTTGGCTACACGCTTGGGTATAACTACCAGTTGGTTCCTAATCCCAAATATAACCCGGCTATAGGGCCCACTTATTATAATCCGCAGCAGATAATGGACCCGAACTACCACCAGGCGGCATTGCAGGCCAGGACAAATAACACTACGGACCCGCGTTTGTATGTAAACGCCCTGCAACCCAGGGTTGACTCAGTGCAATTTGACGGCATACATTTTGGCCTTGTTGCTGAGAATCCAATGTCTTCAACGTATGCGTGGTCGCTTAAAAAATACTCGCCAATAGATTTCAATGAAGCGGCTAATACTACTGTCGTTTCGGATAAGTGGGATTATTACCTGCTTCGTTTAGCCGATGTTTATTTATTATATGCCGAGGCCTGCATAGGTAGTGGCGACAATGTAAACGGGCTTGAATATCTCAATAAAGTTAAACGCCGGGCTTATAGCATGCCTATTAATACACCGTCGGCAATCGATTATAAATCGCTAACCGATGCTACTCCGGCAAATAACCCGGTGAATCCTGACCCCGTTTTAGGCCACAACCCCTTATACTACGAACGCTGGGCCGAATTATTTAACGAAGGCACATGGTGGTTTGACGTATGCAGGTGGAAATTGGGTGATTCAGAAGCGGCATATTATAAATCAGCCATAGGAGTTCCTCCGTTAACTTTTACGGATAGTAAATCTTACGTATGGCCTATTCCGTTGGATGAGATAAACACAAATTCCAAAGCTACGCAGAACCCGGGTTACTGATAATAGTTGATTAGTTAAGTGTAAGGCAGGTGAGATGGCCTTACACTTTTTCTACATTTTCCTTTCTAAATCCAACACATTACGCGTTTGCGTGGCTTAAGGGGGAGGTATGCTCCGTTGCAAATCCGGCCGGCGTTGATATTAAATAACAGCCTTTGAATACTCATAACCCTACGCACGCGCAAACTTGATTGGCCAATTAAAGCACACATCAAAAAAATTAAAAATATTCATTGATAATGAGTAGGTTGGTCAAAAAAATGAATAATAATATCACGGATGAAAAAAATACTTATTTGTTTGCTTAGCCTGATCATCTGCGGCAAAATTAAAGCCCAGGACGTGACCCCAATCCGGGCCGGGATGGACAAAGTGCAGCTGGTGTTCAGTCTGGACGCAAACGGAGCCCCGGTTTACAAGGTTAACTACGCCGGTAAGGCAGTTATCAAACCCTCGCGCATGGGCATTAAGCTGCAAGATGACAGCAGCTTTGATCAGCATTTCAAAATAATTAAAACGGATCAAAAAACCGTTGACGAAACCTGGGAGCCGGTTTGGGGCGAGGTAAGCCATATCCGTAACCATTATGAAGAAGTAACCGTTCATCTGCAGCAGCAAAATGAGCCGCATCGGCTGATGGATATTATTTTCAGAGTTTTTGCCGATGGGGTAGGGTTTCGGTATGAGTTTCCGATACAGCCAAACCTGCAATATTTTATCGTTTCGGATGAGCTGACGGAATTTGCCCTTACCGGCGATAATAAAACATTTTGGATACCCGGCGACTATGACAGTAACGAATACCCATATACCACATCGCCCATCAGCAAGGTGGATGCGTCAGTGTTATATCAGTCGGAAGCGGAAATAGCCGTCCGGTTTGTGCCGGACAAATACGGCATTCAAACGCCGCTGATGATGAAAACGGCTGACGGCCTGTACATCAATATTCACGAAGCCGCTTTGCAGAACTATACCTCGATGCAGTTGCATGTGGATACTAAAACCTATAAGCTAACCGCGAACCTGGTTGCCGATGCCGTTGGCAATAAGGCCTACATGCGCACCCCCTGTCATACCCCCTGGCGCACCATTATTGTAAGCGACAAGGCAGCGGATATTTTGGCCTCAAAAATGATCCTTAACCTGAACGAACCTTCGAAAATTGCCAATACTTCGTGGATAAAGCCGATGAAGTTTGTAGGCGTTTGGTGGGAGATGCAAACCGGCAAAAGTACCTGGAGCTATACCGACAACCTGGATGTGAAGGACGCGAACGGAAAGCTGATCCCAAGCGGCAAGCACGGCGCTACCACTGCAAATGTGGAACGTTATATTGATTTTGCAGCAAAAAATGGCATCCAGGGCGTATTGGTTGAAGGCTGGAATACCGGCTGGGAAGAATGGTTCGGTCATTGGAGTGAAAAGCCTTTTGATTTTGTTACACCTTACCCGGATTTCGACATTAAAGCCATAACCAGCTATGCTGCTTCCAAAGGCGTGAAGATGATCATGCACAACGAAACATCGGGCGCGGCAACTAATTACGAACGGCAAATGGATACCGCGTTCAAATTCATGAAACGCTACGGTTATGTGGCCGTAAAAACGGGCTACGTAGGCAAAATTATCCCCCGCGGCGAGCATCACGACGACCAGTGGATGGTTGACCATTATGTGCGCGTGGCACAAAAGGCTGCGCAATACGGCATTATGCTGGATGCCCATGAACCTGTTAGGCCGACAGGTTTACAGCGCACTTACCCCAACTGGATGGCCTGCGAGGCTGGTCGCGGTAACGAGTATAACGCGTTTGGAAACGGTGATAATCCCGATCATGAAACCATTATGCCGTTTACACGATTTATGGGCGGACCAATGGATTTTACACCTGGTATATTCAGGATAAAAGGCTATTCAACTGTTCCCGGCAGGCAGGTACACACCACGCTGGCTAAACAGCTGGCCTTGTATGTAGTGTTATACAGCCCGATTCAAATGGCAGCGGACATCCCCGATAATTACGAAAGCCACATGGATGCTTTCCAGTTTATAAAAGATGTTGCCGTAGATTGGGACGATACCAAAATTGTTGAAGCCGAGCCCGGCGAATACATCACTACTGCCCGGAAGGCGAAAGGGACCTCCGACTGGTTCATCGGCGCAATAACAAATCAAAATAGCCGCAACGCAATTATACCGCTGAATTTTTTGGATAAAGGCAAAAAATATGTGGCAACTATTTACGCCGATGCAGAGAATGCCGACTGGAAAAACAACCCGGAAGCATACAAGATCAGCAAATTTTTAGTGGATGATACCTCCAAACTCAACATTAAGCTGGCCAATGGCGGCGGAGCAGCCATAAGCATCATGCCCGCAACAGGTGCAGACAATGGCTTGCAATTTTATAAATAGTATCAGCATCCGATCCGTATCCACGCTAAAAATAGCTTAATGGCATTTACTAAAGGAATGAATATCAAGCCTAATTGCATAACCATCATTCTTCGGTGTAATTTATATTATTTTTTACGGGCACCTCAGTTGCAGCGTTTTTTGGACTTTCGGACGTTACTGACTTTCGGACTTCTATTAAACTGTGTTATAGGTTCAGCCCAGGAAAAACGTGGGGCCGACATCCCCTGGACCACGTACGAAGCCGAGCATATGAAGACTACCGGGGCCATTATGGGACCAGGCTATCAGCCATACCAGGTTGAGACCGAGTCGTCCGGGCAACAGTGTGTAAAACTTAGTAATAAAGGTCAGTATATTGAATTCACTTCGTCCGGAAGCGATAATAGTATGGTAATCAGGTACAGCCTGCCGGATGGCCGGAAAGGTAATGGCAAACGTGCTACGCTTTCGATATTCATAAACGGACACTTCATACAGCATTGTGCAATTTCGTCGCGCTATGCCTGGCTATATGGAAAATACCCTTTTACCAATGACCCGGCCGCCGGAAACCCCAGGCATTTTTATGATGAAATGCGGGTGACGGGTTTAAAAATTGCAGAGGGCGACATTATCCGAATCAAGCGCGATGATCAAAAAGAAGACGACGCGGAATATTGCATAATTGATTTGGTTGATCTTGAAAAAATTGCGCCGCCGCTCAATCAGCCAGCAAACTCATTGTCGATAACAGATGAGGCTTTCCCGGGAGCCGACGCGGGTGATGATTACACGGAAGCACTGCGGAATTGTATAGCCGTGGCGCAGCAAACCGGCAAAAGCGTATGGATTCCGGTTGGGATTTTTAAAATTACAGGTGATATCATTTTGCCTGCAAATATAACCGTACAGGGCGCCGGCATGTGGTATACGCAATTAACCGGCGATGAGGCGCTATATGCTAATGCAAGCAGAAGGGTACGATTGAAAGGAGATGGCAGTAATATTCACCTGGCTGATTTTGCGATAACGGGCAAACTGACCTATAGAAGCGACAAAGAAGCCAGTGACGGTATTGTCGGTTCGTACGGAACGAACTCCACCATATCACGTATTTGGGTTGAACATACCAAAGTGGGCATGTGGATAGAAAATTCCGAAAATTTAAAAGTTACCGGTTGCCGGATGCGCAATACCATGGCCGATGGCATAAATTTCTGTGTGGGCATGAAGGGATCGACTATCGAAAACTGTACCGCGCGCGGAACCGGTGACGATTGTTTTGCCATTTGGCCTACCACATTTTTAAAACAAGTATTTAGCCCCGGGCATAACCTTATCATTCATTGCACGGGCGAACTGCCGTTCCTGGCAAACGGCGCCGCTGTATATGGCGGAGACAGCAATACAATCGAGGTGTGTACATTCACCGGCATTTCGCAGGGTTCGGCCATCCTGATCAGCACCACTTTTCCGACCGAAAACAAGCAGAAAGGGATAAACAATAACTTTAGCGGGACCACGGTGATTGAAGATTGCGACATAAAAAGCAGCGGGGGCTTTGATCATGAATGGGGCTGGAGGGCCGCGGTGGAGATTTGCGTGGATAAGCGCAATATCGCCGGAATTGAGATCAACAATTTAAATATTGTCAACAGCTTATCCAACGGATTAAGCGTAATTGCAAAAAACGAGCAGGATGAAGTTGGTTTGCTTTCTGCCGTGAACTTGCGCAACATTACTATTTCAAATGTTGGAATTGCGGTAAAAGGGAAATACGGCTTATTTATTAACAACGCGGCGCACGGCAGTTTGACCATCAAAAACTCGGATATTCCCGAAATTAAGAATGAGTCTGAAAACTTTACGATTGCAAAATAGGGGAGCCTTACGGCCTGCGCTCAGCCTCGCAAAAACCAGCGGCGCCAATTACCTGCAGCTTGTCACCTGGAATGATTATGGCGAAGGCACCAAAATAGAGCCTGCGCTCGATTTTAATTTTACCTCTTTACTGGCAATACAGCAATACACCGGTGTATGCTATACGGTCGCCGGGTTGCAGCTGATTTACAACTGATACACGCTTCGCAAAAAATACGTCGGCAACAATACGGTGGAAAGTCAACTTGCCCAGGTCTATTGTGATCTGGTGGCATTGGATGTAAAAAATGCAACTACCATTATCGATGGGATTAATTAGACCTGGATGGTATCGACATCTGTTTGAATGGCGCCTTTTGATAATGTCAATGAAATCTGGCCGGCATGGTGCGAATTATGAAACAGGATGTGGGCAAAAAGCCGTACCCGGGTAACTTGCCCAAAAAATGGCGTGTCGATCATACCTAACCAGTCCTCGGCGGGCATCGTTTCAATAATTTGCGCTAAAAGGTTGTATCCCTGGTTTACCAGTTGCCTGCTTTCTTCCGTATTTTTTCCCTGCCCCGTATCGGTTTGGCCCATTGTTGTGTTTTGAACGCCGGTTTTAAGCCCGAAAAATCCGGTAAATAAATTCATTGTTTCGCCAATGTGACGATAAATAAATCCGATTGAAGCAGCCTGTTTGTTTAACCTGAGGCCTGCGTTCTCATTTGAGATCCTGTCGAACGAATAAGAGCTTGTCATCTTATTCTGTTCCAAAATGTTTTGAAGAAATGCCTTTTCCATGATTAAAATTAATATTCCCTTTCAGGAGAATTTGCTAATAAATAATTGGCCTATATTTCGGTAACAAGCGGATTATATGAAATTGGACAATAAAATGAATATTTTCTGAAATGATTGTACGCTTAAGGAAGAAAATAATATCGAACCTCGATTTGCCCATCCTGAGTGATATCAAAATATATTTGATGCGATAAAAGGGGGCGCTTTTTCATTTATTTATTACCGAATTTAGTCACCTTGTTTATTCAGAACGCACAAAACAAACTGCCGGGTAAATACGATGATCGATTATCCTCAAATTGTCCGCAAATCGATTCGCATGCAAGCGTCATTGAACAAGGTATGGGACGCACTCACGCAACCCGACCTGATGAAAAGCTGGATGGCTGATTCGGATATTGAAGTTATTACAACCTGGGAGGTTGGCAGCCCGATCATTATCAATGTACATGAGGTGTCCTATAAAACCCCTTTTACAAATACCGGCATAGTTTTAAAGTTTTTGAAAAATCGCGTTTTGGAATATAGCCACTTAAGTTCCATATCGCGGCTGGCCGACCAGCCCGAAAACTATACGCTCATCAGGTTTACGTTGCAGCAGGAGAATGATCGCACTCTGTTGGAACTGAATTTGAGCAATTTTCCAACAGAATCTCACTATAAACATATCGACTTTTACTGGGCCGTTACCCTCGAAGTGTTAAAACGATTCGTGGAAGAAAGGAGGTGACAAGACTGCACGCGATCGCCCTTGCACGTTTGCCGCACGGAAAACCTTACTAAGCGCCCTGTTTAGTGCGCCGGTGACGCCTTAATAAACTTATCGGCCCATTGAATAAAGTATTTTACGTTAGGCGCGTCGGTATGTCCGCCGTCGTGCTGCCGCCAGGCCAGCTGACCATCCAAAAGCCCGGTGTTTACCGGGGGCATCTTTTCTGAATTATAATCGTTGGACACACCGAGGTCCTTTGCCCCCAGTAACTTAAATACCGGCCCGGCTGCCACTGCGGCCATATAGCTGCCCTGGTGATCGAGCCATTTTGCGTCGCCCTGTGCCGGGACGCCAAAACTGATAAAAGTGAGCCGCGGGGCGCACATGGCGATTAGTTCATGCGAGTCTACCGGCAGGTCATTCGCATTTTTACTGCCGAATGTGGCATCCTTTGCGCCGTATTTTATAAAATTGCCCGCCATCCAGTGGTACTCGCCGGAACCGGTAAGGCTTTCTACCGCCTCGCCCCAGTTGCGGCGGTTCAATTTGGCGCCGCCCTCGCCGGATGAGCCGACCAAAGCCATGGCAAACCGCTGTTCAAAGGCCAGGGTTACCAATGCCGCTTTGCCAAAGCGTGATACCCCCTCGATGCCCACATGTTTGGCGTCGACGGCCTGGTCCGTCTCCAGGTAATCTAAGCCCCTTGCCGCTCCCCAGGCCCATGCACGCAGCGCGCCCCAATCATCAGGCTTGCGCGGCTGGCCCTTATTTACCAACCCGATAATGCCCCTGGTTAATCCGGCGCCGTTATCGGCCTGTATACTCCCCGGATCGATAAATGCATAGCCCCATCCATCCGCAACCAGTTGCACAATGGTGGGCGGATCGCCGGCAGGGCGCGGCGCTCCAAAGCCGTAGGGCGAAGTTTGCTCAGCTATTGGGCTATAAGCCGGATACTTGTCGAATATGCTTTTTAGTTCGGGGTGTTCTTTTTCCAGCAACTCTTTTAAGGCGCTGTTGATCTTGTCCAGGTCTTCCCGGTCGGGTTGCGCCGGAGCCGGAAGAACGCTGCGCCCGAACATCATCAGCACAGGTACCGGGCCTTTTGCATTCATGGGGATCACCACGGTCATCTGGATATTTACATCGATAAGCGGATAGGCAGAATTGTCCACATGTCCGATCAATTTCCTGGCAATCACCGGTGTAAATCCTATCCATTCCCTATCTGTTATGGTAACTTCCCAGGTAACTTTCGGTACGTTTTTTGGAATCCGCCCATAAACTTCGCGTTCCATATCTTCTGCAATTTCCGAGCGGCGCTGGTTCCACCACATTTCGGGCGTGGTTACTTTTTTACCATTTTTTAAAGTGAGCACATCGGGCAGGCTGGGATAAGGATTTGCCAGCGACTCGTCATAATTTGCATGATTGGGCGCCGTCTCGTCACCACTCGGGCCGGGGCGCAAGGCGCGTATACCCAGTTGGTCCATCATATTTTGATGATCCTGCTCAGCGGTAAAGGTTACCGGCGGCGTATAGTTGTTATTTGCAACCTGCGCATTAATTTTTAGGCAGATCAATACCAAAATGATGACAATCAGCTTTTTCATATTTTCAATGGGTTAGGGTGTATCTTTTTAAATGTTGAAAAGGGCAAACCCGGCGTTTATAGGAGTTGCTCCTTCGGGGTTGCCAGGCTAAATATCACAAAAATTCGTCAGAAACCCGGCACCTGGTATTATTAAGATATCACCAGTAAAAGTAATAAACGGGGTTTAAACGCAATTGCCGTGGGAGAAACAGGTGATTAAGGTTTCGTTAAAAAAACCCTGACGCCGATGGCGCAAAATTGCGCTATTAAAAATATTATATTTGAAGTTGATGATAGCTGAAAAATGTTTAATCAATTCAGAGACAGATTTCCCGCGCTTAAGGACAAATGGGACGAGTATATCAGTTATTATAACCGTATAGAAGTGCCGGCCAAAACGGTGCTGCTGAAAGAGGGCGAGGTTTCGCAAAAAGCTTTTTTTATTGAAAAAGGTTGTTTGCGGGCCTGGTTTAATAATAACACCAGGGATATCACCTTTCAGTTTGCTTTTGAAAACGAAATGCTGTCCGGAGCCGATAGTTTCCGGAAAAGCATTCCAAGCTTTTTTACGATCGAAACGATAGAACCTTCTATACTCCATTGGATACACAAAAAGGATTTGGACAGAATTTTGGCCGATACAAGCCGTATACCCGAATTGAAAGATAACATGCTCGACGCCGCCTTTGAAAGACAGTACCACTATATGAAACATTTCCTTTCGTTTATAAAAGACACGCCCGAACAACGCTATTTAAACCTGCTTAAAGAAAAACCGCACATTGTAAAGCGTGTGCCCCAGCAATATATCGCCACTTACCTGGGGATTACGCCCGTTTCGTTAAGCCGCATCAGGAACCGGCTGGCCAAATAGGAATTATCTTTTGTTAAGAAATCACGCTGCTTTTCATTTCTTATCTTATGTAAACTGCCCGTGCCCGCCTTATTGCTGAATTTTGATAAAAAAATAAAATCATGAAAGCAGCAATAATAAACCAATTCGGTGCAACACCACGGTACGCGGATTTCGCCGATCCGATCCCCGGCGGGGGTGAAACCCTTGTAGACGTAAAAGCCGTTGTGCTTGAAAACTTTGAAAAAGGGGTAGCCGGCGGTGATCACTATTCCAGCAAAAGTACATATCTGCAATTCCCGGCAATCGTAGGTAACCGGGGAGTGGGAATGACACCCGACGGTAAATTGGTCGGCTTCGGCATGATGCGGCCACCATTTGGCGCATTCGCGGAAAAAGCCGCTGTAAAACATTTTGTACAAATCCCGGATGGTATCGATGCCGCAGTAGCAGCCGCTATCCCGCCTTCCGCCCTTACCTCGTACCTGCCCTTGAAGCATACCGCAAAACTGGAAAGAGGGGAGACCATATTGATCAACGGGGCGACCGGTGTTTCGGGAAGAATGGCCATCCAGGTAGCCAAACTCCTGGGCGCAGGACGAATTATCGGGACCGGCAGGAACGATGCATCGCTTGGATTATTGAAAAGTTTGGGCGCGGACGCCGTTATCGACCTCAAACAATCCGATGAAGCGCTGTTAGAAAACTTTGAGAAAGAAAAGCGCGAGAGCGGGTATGATGTGGTGCTTGATTTTCTTTGGGGGCATCCCGCCGAAATATTAATGAAATGTTTTGTACCGAAAGATATGCGGCTGCCGTCCAAACCTATTCGTTATATTCCTATTGGCGCCAAAGCTGGCCCTGGCGCCTGTGTAACGGGCGAGATGCTGCGGACATCAGGTTTACAACTATCGGGCATGGGCAAAGTAACGCCGGAAGAGATCACTGCAGGGAGTAACCAGGTTTGGGAATGGATAAAAGACAACAAACTGCACATGGATATTGAAAAAGTGCCCCTTGCCGATATTGAAAAAGCCTGGTTAAGAAATGACCTGGCGGGAAAAAGGCTGGTAATTATCCCTGCCCTGTATTAACAGAATCTTTTTACACTTAAAATTGCTGCAGGTAGCTCACCTTAAATATTAAATGATCTTCGGTTTGGGCTATTAATGGCGCCGTAATCAGTTGACTGTTTACGCCCCGGTTATAAATAAAATACACATAGCTCAGCGGCGAAAACTCCCAGGCCAGCCTCAGGTTGTAACTGTCGGAATTGTTGACCTCGTTTTTTTGATAGATACCGGTTAGCTGCAGCCGCGGGTTTAGCGCAAAACGGGCCTGCAAAATATACAGGTTAATTTCCCGGTAAGTGTTCTCGATCCCGACACCCTGGAAATGGTTGCGGTTAAATTCGCCCTGGAAAGAGACATAGGGAACGGGTGCAAACTGCACTTTATAATCGCCGGATATCAGTCGGCCGTTAAAATAGGTACCGGTTGAATAAGTAACCTGCGCATTCAGCATTTTGGATGGATCGGTTTGAAAATAAATTTGCTGGTTAAAATATTTATAATCGCCGGGGGCTATATTGACGTTTAGCGGCGAAAACGTAGCGGTAAGGTGCTGCCATACAGATTCGAAGCCATACCCGATCGAGCCGCCATCCTTAAAGTTGAACCAAATTGGGAATACCGGCAGATCAGCCTCCGAGAATCTCCCGGTTGACGCGGTATAATACAACTCGGGCAATGTGCCCGGCGAGTAAGCCAGCAGGAAGTTTTTAAATGGCAATAAGTTGCCCCGGTAAAAATAATTGGCGCCGGGCGTGGTAGCGATTACATCCGTGCGCGAAATGAAGCCCATCTGCGGGTCGAAGTTTTTGGTAAAAACTGATTCCGTCCACCAAATCTCGTGGCTGTTGGTATTGTTAAAATATTGCACAATGCCGCCAAAACCTTTTTGCCCGGTATTGGTGGTGGTTGATTGGGTGACTATCGCGTTTATGGAATTGGATTCGCCCATGCGAAAAAAACCATCTACCGTCGACTCGATATTTGCCGCGCCGGGCTCTTCCTTCAGTGTTACCAATCCACCGATGCGATCCTGGGTGCCGAGGTT
>Ga0206971_10205_pt1 | contig 20950 bp, 20 predicted proteins | sample Alteio_BWOrgHeat_85_FD_152917 | JGI IMG/M metagenome (GOLD analysis project Ga0206971, IMG submission 152917) | Enriched cells from forest soil in Barre Woods Harvard Forest LTER site, Petersham, Massachusetts, United States -... | ecosystem: Environmental > Terrestrial > Soil > Temperate forest >...
ATGCTTTAGCATATATTAAATGTCATAAAACGATCAGCAACCGATCAGTTCCGCATTTCCATGAAAACACTAAAATCGTATTCATACCTATAATTAGGCATGATTAGCATAGCAATAAAATGGCCTGGTAGCTCGTCGGAACCGATTCATAATCCTATCTACATTTAGATGCATTTCGTTGTATTTAGCTCTCTTTAATTTTTCATTTTATGCGTATTTGGCCCTGTCTCGCTGGAACGAGTTCTATAGCCGATCAGTATTCCGATCAGCTGCTCTCCCTCTGTCGAGCGATCTTAATTTGATGGATTTCCGGTCCAAACGTCTGCTTGACATTCGTAACCTTATAGGTTACACTTGAGGGCGTGATCAAAAGCTTCCGCCACAAGGGCCTGGAGAACTTCTTCTACGATGGATCAAAGAAGGGTATCCAGCCTAAACATGCGCAGAAGCTCTCGGACATTCTGGACCGGCTGGATGCCGCGACGATCGTAGAGGATATGAACTTCCCTGGGGCAGACCTCCACCCGTTAAAGGGGGATCTCAAAGGGAATTGGGCGGTTCGAGTGTCTGGCAATTGGCGAATTGTCTTTATGTTTCATGACGGAAATGCCTTTGTTGTGGACTATGCTGATTATCACTAGGAAGAGGAGAAGAATATTATGAGGGAGAGAAATCGTCCGCCGACCCATCCAGGAGGCATTTTGAAGCGGCAGTACCTGGAGACCTTGAATCTCGGCGTAGCCGAAGTTGCCGAGGCGCTCAAGATTTCCCGCAAGACGCTCTCCAAGATCGTCAACGAGCGCGGCGCCGTGACGCCCGATATGGCTCTTCGCTTGTCGAAAGCGTTCAACACGACGCCGCAGCTGTGGCTGAACCTACAGCAGTCCTACGATCTCTGGCACACCGCTCGTTCATCCAAAGGCTGGATGGCGGTTCATGCGGTAGCCGCTTGACCGATGAGCCGATCTGGGAGAACGTCTCCCATTATCGGCATGACCTCTGCCCCTTCCGGCGAGGAAGACAATCCGAATCCAATGAAAGGGGAAAACGCCGAATATGGTAGTACCCATACCCTTACCCATCAGCCGGCTTGATTTCGATAAGGTTCGAAAAGTAATGCTCTTGACGATTGCGCTTGTGCTGGCGGCTTCGATTACAGGCTTTATCGTCTTCAAAAAGCATTTTCAGGATTCTTTTATTGTTGAAGGCGTCCGCTCGGCGAGAATTAGGCAATCGCTTGTTGGGCGGTGGGTTGGTGCGGACAGATCCAGCGAGCGGTCCATGCCCTCGATAAATTTAAGTTGGAGCGGTCATTTTGAAATCGATGGGATTCCCCTTGTCTTTATTGACACGTTCCAGCGTGATGGCTTGGTCTCAGCCAAGGGCCAATGGCGCTTTGACAGGAAAGCGGGAAAGATCGTGTTGCGGTTTGTTGGTCGCGATCAATCCAATGCCATTTCCGACACGACGCTAATCATTACAAAGCGATTCCCGGATCTTGAGTTCTACCTTCCGCGGATTCTGGATGCTCACGACAGACTCATTTTTCACAAAGTAAGGTGATATGCCCACCTCCCGACTCCAGGTGATTCGAAAATACATGCCCGACATCGCACTTAGCAGCTGAATTGCAGAGGTGTTCGGCTCAGTCTGAGTTTGATCTTTCGGATCCAACCGACAAATTTCCTACGGTCAACCTGGTAGCCCCCACCTCGTCCGCCTCCGACGGAAAGACTGGTAGCCTGCAGTTCTGAAAATAACGTTCGCCATGAAAACCGGCCTCGCCGCAAAATTTGGCTTTCTCATCGGAGATTGACACTCAAACCGCTTTTCGCAAAATTGGCTTGTCAGTCCATTTTGATGTGCACCCGATCAGTAATCCGATCAGCATCAAATCCCACCTTTCCGTACCGCCTACTTTAGTTTCCTACAATACATATATAGACGAAGAGGAGGAAATGTATGAGTAAAGTGTGGTTTGTTACGGGTGCGGGGAGCGGAATTGGAGCGGGCATCGCTAGGGCGGCCCTTAAGTCCGGCGACCAGGTCATTGCAACTGCAAGGAAGCTCGACAAGGTGCACAAAGCCTTCAGCGATGTTGCCGACCAGAATCTCGCATTTGTCCAGCTGGACGTCACAGACGCAGCGCAAGCTAAATCCGCGGTGGATCAGGCCCTGAAGCGATTCGGTCGCATCGACGTCGCCGTCAACAATGCAGGCTACAGCTTGCTCGGTAACTTTGAAGCAATGACCACCGCTGAAATAGAGGCCCAATTCGCACCGAATTTCTATGGCGTGGTGTTCGTCATGCAGGCTGTGCTGCCGATTATGCGTAAGCAACGATCCGGTCATATGATTAATATCAGTTCCGTCGCGGGTGTGGTGGGGCAGAAGCATTGCGCCGCCTATGCCGCTACAAAATTTGCGGTCGAAGGCTTGTCGCTGTCATTGGCGACCGAGGTCGAGCAATTTGGTATCAACATCACGCTGGTTGAACCGGGTTTTTTCCGCACAAACCTTCTTGCTGCCAGAAACGTTCGGTGGACTACCAAAGTGATCGACGACTACGCTGCAGAGGGAACACCGGAACAGATGTGGTCGCGTTATAGCGGGACGCAGCCGAACGATCCGGCGAAGCTGGGTGAGGCTTTAGTCAAAATCGCCGCGATGGAGAAACCGCCCAAAGTGTTCGTTGCTGGAGCCGATGCTATTGCGACAATCACACCCGTTGTAGAAGAGCGTCTCCAAATGATGCGAGACTTCGAGGGCTTGTCTAAATCCATGGAAGGCACTTTTCCCGTTCCAGCTGGAAAATAGGGAGGCATTATGCAGAAGCGTACGGGACCAAGTTGTGATCGCCACTAAGTTCGGCTTTGATATTGATTCTAAGGGGCAGCGCCAGGACGGTCTTAACAGTCAGCCCAAACGCATTAAACAGGTCGCCGAAGCCTCCCTTAAGCGACTCAAGATTGATGTGATTGATCTTTTCTACCAACACCGTGTGGACCTGGACGTGCCCATCGAAGACGTAGCGGGAGCTGTGAAGGAGTTGATTCAGCAAGGAAAGGTAAAACACTTCGGCCTTTCCGAAGCGGGCGCACAAACAATCCGCCGTGCACATGCCGTTCAGCCTGTCACTGCGCTTCAGAGTGAATACTCTTTATTTTGGAGGGAGCCGGAAACGACAATACTCCCGACACTTGAAGAACTTGGCATTGGCTTTGTTCCCTTCAGCCCATTAGGTAAAGGCTTTCTAACCGGAAAGATTAATGAAACAACGACCTTCGACAAAACAGACTTCCGTAATACGGTCCCGCGTTTTACACCCGAGAATCGTAAAACGAATCTCGCGTTGGTCGATTTATTGACCAACGTCGCGCAGCGGAAAAAAGCTACGCCCGCTCAAGTTGCGCTGGCTTGGCTCTTGGCCCAGAAGCCATGGATTGTTCCGATCCCCGGCACAACGAAGCTACATCGTCTGGAGGAAAATATCGGAGCTGCATCCCTTGAGCTAACGCCCGAAGAACTGCGTGAGATCAATGACGCTTCCGCCAAACTCAAGATGCAGGGAGCACGGTATCCAGAAAAGCTGCAGAAACTAACCGGGCGTTGATAGCCACTTTGCCGTCGTTAGCTCTTCTTCGTTGCCGCGCCGATCAGTAATCCGATCAGTGTCGTTTCCCCGGTTTCCGTCGATAATCATGATCAGCACGTCAAATAATGGTATTATGAAGTGCGGGGTGGAGCAGCCTGGTAGCTCGTCGGGGAAGTTGAAGCATCCTATCTATATTTCAATCTATTTAGCTCGCCTACGTTGCGTTTAATACCTCTACTTCGTCCAATTTAGCTTGCTATCGCTGAAGCAAGTTGTAGCGCCGATCAGAGATCCGATCAGTGCCATTAAGCCTACGCGGCTGAGACGGCGTGCTGACCACAAAAGATCAGCACGCCATTCCCGCCACGTTCTATTCAATCTTCGACGACTCCGAACCACCCTCTTTTGAAGTTCCCGGTTGTGACACTGGAATCACCGTTTGGGGAAGACCCATTACGAGTGTGTGTTTTCCTTCGCTTACGGTCTGCAGCGTCTTTAGGGTAACCAACGCGGGGTTGTTCTCAAGCATTCGAGCGGCGTTCGCTAAATGACGCAGCGTTGCCGACTCGCCGCGGGCCTTTTCAAGCGACGCTTGAGCGGCCTTGCGGGCTTCAACAACCTGAGAAAACATCTGACGAACTGGACCCGGGAACATGATGTCCTTGATGCCACCCGCATCCAAAGCCAACCCAAGAGCCGGCAGTCTGGATGCCATGCGCTCCTTTAAGCCGACCGACAGCTTGTCGCGCTGAGTGATGATTTCCTCAACCGGGAGAACCGAGAAAAGATCACGCATAGCCAGCTGAACTTCCAGATAAATCAATGCCTCAACGGATAGTGCGCTGCGAGTCATCACTTCTGGATTCTCAATGCGGTATTGAAATGCGGCGCTGACCTTCAGCGATACATTATCGACCGAAAGAATTTCCTGGCCTGGGACTGTAAGCACCCGAGCGCGAAGATCGAATACGCTCAACGTTCGCGAACGCATCCAGATTCTGTGCTTGCCGGCCTCGAGTAGACGCTCGAATTTTCCATTTTTATAAAGCACGCCCTTCTGGTAATCCATGATGACGATTCGACGCCAGAACTTGGCGAGTTGGGCGATGCTGATGGCCACGGCGATTGCAACGATTGTGATGATGCTGAGGACATTCATTTGTTGTCACCTCTCTTTAAAAAATCGCCTTAGCCCGGCCGCACATCCGCCGGCGGGTCCTACGCAACGTTCACGCAAGACGCATGGCCGGTTAGAGACGGGTCGCCAGATGTCTGACGACCACGCCGCCGGGCTTTGGCGTACGACTAGGGGATTCGAACCCAGGGTTATAAGCCCTTACCTTGGAGCCCCGATGTGGGAACCAATGCTTGGCAGATGCCTTGCTCGGCCCTCCGTTATGCTCCAAATTTGTGCCGGAGTGTACTGGCCCTCCGGCAAAGCCTAGCACCGTCACTTGTAAGCCGCCAGAGGCGGCATTTGGCCGGTGCTGCACCATCGATACCGCTCGCTTGACGAGCTTATACAGAGGTTGGTGCTAGTCGCCTTTTACGCTGACCACCTGCTTCAGCGTCGCGACTACTTCGACCAAGTCCTTCTGGTCGTCCATCACCTGATCAATGTCCTTGTAAGCGCTCGGCAGCTCATCGATCAGCGCTTCCGAGCGGCGGCACTCGATACCCTTCATCTCGCGGTCGAAGTCCGCCATCGAGAGGCGGCGGCGCGCTTCGTTGCGACTGAAGCGGCGGCCGGCGCCGTGCGAGCACGACTCATAAGCCAAGGGGTTTCCCTTGCCGCGGATGATGTACGACTTCGTACCCATTGAACCGGGAATAATCCCCAGCTGGCCGACGCGAGCCTGGATCGCTCCCTTCCGTGTGATCCAGAGGTTCTTCCCGAAGTGGTTTTCCATCTGCGTGAAGTTGTGATGGCAGTTCACGCGTTCCACTTCAATCTCCTCCTCATGGCCACCTTCCTTGAACAGCGCGTAGGAAAGCTCCGTAAGGACCCGGTTCATCATCTCATCACGGTTCTGAAGCGCGTAAGCCTGAGCCCAGAGTAAGTCCTGGACGTAAGCCTCGAACTCCGGAGTTCCGCGAACGAGATAAGCCAGATCCGGATCAGGCAGAGAGATGAAGTACTGTTTCATCAGCTCCTTCGCACGCTCGATGTGCTTTCCAGCCAACACATTCCCAACGCCGCGCGAACCTGAGTGCAGCATGATCCAGACGCCCTGATTTTCATCAAGACATATCTCGATGAAGTGGTTTCCCGATCCCAAGCTTCCGAATTGACGAAGAGCCTTTTCCTTCAGACGATCGTCACTTAGTAACTTCGCCGACGGGCGAAGCTTCTCGGAATCCAGCGTATCCTTCATGAAGGCAACGCCCGCCTCGCACGGCTTAGCATGCGCTCCGCCGGCACCCAAGGGAATGCGGCGTTCGATCCCGTTGCGGATCGACTCCAGGCTGTCCGGCAGGTCGCTCGCCTTGAACTTTGTCTTCACTGCGATCATTCCGCAGCCGATGTCGACGCCAACACACGACGGAATGATAGCCCCGTCAGTCGCAACCACGGAACCGACGCAGGCACCCTTTCCGAGGTGTGCGTCCGGCATTACCGCGACGTGCTTATACACGAACGGAAGCTGGCTGATGTTCTTGACTTGCTCTTCCGCCTTGGGCTCCATGATCGATGCCCAGGATAAAATCTTTTCGTTAATAGCCTTCATGTCTGGCCTCCTTCGTGACCCGGTTCGTTAGCTGCTTTTTCTGCCAATTCCAATTGCCTTCTGATCCACCGCATAAAGAAGATGGCTTTGTCTTCACTTTTGAAAGTCGCATCGCCAGTTTCTTCCAGCGGCACAGTAAATTCAAACCCGTCTTCGGTTTCATAATGCAGATATCCTTGACGATAGAATCTGAATTGTACCGATTTGTTTTTAATCAATTCTCCTAGTTGTCTTTTCATTGTCATTCCTCTCATTCCAAATGGTCTGGGTGCTTGGAATTGAACCAAGACCACCGGCTTCCGACGCCGGGATGCGGCCATAACACTTCACCCAGTGGGGTGGACGGGGGGACTCGAACCCACCTGCCAGCGGTTCACAACCGCCGTGCTCAACCCTTTGCATCGTCCACCATGGTCCACCCGGCAGGATTCGAACCTGCATCACGCCCTAATCTGGGGCTTGCGAGGTATAAGCTCGCCGCACTTCCTTTGTGCTACGGGTGGTTCTGCGCCCGAGTGGATTTGAACCACTAACCTCCCGGCTCTAAACCGGGCGCCTCTACCGTTGGGCTACGGGCGCTAAATTGGTGCGCTCGGATGGATTCGAACCATCAACATTCCGGCTCTGGACCGGATGCCTCTGCCGATTGGGCTACGAGCGCTCTGCGTCCGGATGGATTCGAACCATCAACCTACCGGTCTTAAGCCGGTCGCCTCTGCCAATTGGGCTACGGACGCTAAACTCAAAAATGGTGCGCTCGGGTGGAGTTGAACCACCATCACTTCGGCTCTCGACCGAAGGCCTCTTCCAGTTGGGCTACGAGCGCTGGCGATCTCGCCAGGATTCAAACCTGGATCCAGAGCTTAGGACGCTCTTGCACTATTCGTTGTGCTACGAGACCTGGAGCTGGCTAATGGGTTTGCACCATTTCTTCCTCATTACAAAAGAGGCGGTCTACAATGAACCTAAGCCAGCTTGGTGCATGCGGTGGGATTCGAACCCACGGCCTTCCGCTTAAAAGGCGGTTGCTCAACCAACCGAGCTCCACATGCTTGGTGCCCTTGCCCAGACTTGAACTGGGAACTGAACCTTCGCAAGGTCCTGTGATAATCCGTTTCACCACAAGGGCTTGGTGCGTGCGGTGGGATTTGAACCCACGGCCTACCGGTTAAGAACCGGTTGCTCTGCCAACCGAGCTCCGCACGCTGGTGCCCAGGGCTGGCATCGAACCAGCAACCTCCCGTGCTTCAAACGGGCGCTCTACCTTGGAGCTACCTGGGCTTGGTACACCGACAAGGATTTGAACCTTGATTTCCCGCTAATCGGGCGGGCGTCCTCCCGTTGGACGATCGGTGCTTGGTACCCTCGCCGGGATTTAAACCCGGAACGCAACGTTCGAAGCGTCGCATGATGTTCGTTTCAACACGAGGGTCTGCCCCTCCCGAAGGGGGGATTGTTTAGTCGTTTTCCGAAGTCTGTCACCTCACTTCATGAGTTCGCTATCCCAGTACTTCGCATCGATGAGTTTCTGCCACGTCGTTTTCATCGGCAGCGAGAACTTGAGTAGCGAGATGGATCCTTTCCATACCGGCCTGGTCGGCTTGACCAAGAGTTTCATTCCAGCTTCTCGCGGCGACTTGTCGCTTTTGCGCGCGTTGCACGGAATGCAGGCCGTCACGATGTTGGACCAATCTGTATCGCCTCCTTTCGATCGCGGGATCACGTGATCCAAGTTAAGCTCGTTTGTCTTGAACTTTCCGCCGCAGTAGCAGCACTTGTGGCGGTAGTGCTCGTAGATATTGCGCCGGGTAAACTTGACCTCGCCCTTCGGCAAGCGGTCATATCGCTTCAAGCGAATGACCTCGGGCACGGCGATACGGTACGTCACCGTATTGATGAACCCGCCGGGATGAGACTCCATCGACGCCGACAGCTCCTTCCAATCCTCGAAGCCGTACGGCTGCAAGTTCTCATCGAGCGCATCCGCATGGCCTTGATAGAGCAGCGACATGGCGCGCTGCCAATCCATGATGTGGATGGCATAATAGTTCCTATTCAAGACCAACGTGTCGCTCATGACATTCACCTTCCTTTCTTTTTAAATGTGGAGCCGGCGGCGGCGCTCGAATCCGCTCTTCATCCTTACCAAGGATGCGGTCTGCCACTTAACCTACACCGGCCTGGAGCCCGAGCTGGGAATCAAACCCAGATTGCCTGTTTACGAAACAGGTCGCCTAGTCCTTGGCGGACTCGGGCGGTAGTGGCAGAGCAGAAATCAGAGAGCAGAGATCAGAATATTTCTGCTTTCTGATTTCTGCTCTGCCTTAAAGTACCCCGCACCGGATTTGAACCGGTATCTTTCCGCTGAAAACGGAAGGTCCTCGACCGTTAGACGAGCGGGGTATATTTTGCGGACACGGGAATCGAACCCGCTGTCTCTTGGTTATGAGCCAAGTGTGGAAGCCGTTTCACCCGTCCGCGATAATCAAAGAACTGGTGGCTGAGGCAGGATTTGAACCTGCACTTTCCCCGTCTTGAGCGGGGCGACTCTGCCAGTTGGTCTACTCAGCCTGGAGCGGGATATCGGAAACGATCCGATACCTACAGGTTGGAAGCCTGTCGTGCTGCCGTTACACCAATCCCGCATTAGTGGCAGAGCAGAAATCAGAGAGCAGAGTGCAGAAATATTTCTACTTTCTGATTTCTGCTATCTGCTCTGCCGTAAATGGTCCGGGTATCCAGAGTTGAACTGGAACTTCGCCGTCCCAAGCGGCGAGTGCGGCCGTAACACTTTACCCAGTGGTGCCCCGAGTCCGAATTGAACGGACATCTTCTGTTTGTAGGACAGATGTTCTGCCTTTAAACTATCGAGGCTCATGAAGGCTGCCGTACCCGGGATCCTGTAATTTCGCGCTACATCTGACTTGGCTCGCACATCGCTGCGGAGCTCTTTGCTGGGTACCCGGCCCTTTCGGACCCTATTCCCCATTGCTGCCAGGATCGGATTTAGCCGTTTCACCCGGTCGCCAGTCGTATGGCGACCGACTCGTCTCTGTTCGCACCGTTCTCATTGCTGAGGGAGCCGTTAACTCCATCCCTTTTTTTGGCAGTCCCGAAGTTCCTCACCGGTCACCGGACTTCTGGCGACCTAGCGCGTAGCGTGGCGTCCTTCATGTACTTCATATGGCTCCGAGGGCAGGGGTCGAACCTGCAACCTTCCGCTTAACAGGCGGCTGCTCCGCCGATTGAGCTACCCCGGAATAATTCAAAGAACAAACTTCTAAAGTGGCGCCCGAGACGAGACTCGCACTCGCTTTCACCTGATCGACAATCAGGCGGCTCGACGACTTCGCCTTCTCGGGCATGGTTGCGGTGGCAGGAGTTGAACCTGCGTAAGCGGCTTATGAGACCGCTGCCCGGCCGCTGGGCGACACCGCATTGGTGGAGGCACCGAGATTCAAACTCGGATCTGCCGGTTGCAGGCCGGCCGTGTTGTCGTTATCACTATGCCCCCCTTGGTCCGCTCGGAGAGATTCGAACTCCCATCGCCCCGCTTAGCAGCCGGGGTGCCGTTCCAATTCGGCATCGAGCGGTGGCAGGGGATGAAGGAGTTCAACCTTCGCTTGCCGTTTTGGAGACGGCCGTGCTGGCGTAACACTTATCCCCCATGGAGACGGGTATCGGAGTCGAACCGATCTAGAGAGCTCTGCAGGCTCCCGCCTGGCCGCTCGGCTAACCCGTCATGCGTTTTCAAAGAACAAAGTGGCGGAGGCGAGAGGATTTGAACCTCTGATCCCCGAAGGGATTCTCGTTTTCAAGACGAGCGCTTTAGGCCGCTCAGCCACGCCTCCCAAATTTGGCGGAGGTGGAAGGATTCGAACCTCCGGGCCATCGCTGACCTCTCGTTTTCGAGACGAGCGCCTTAAGCCGGACTCGGCCACACCTCCTGGCGGAAGAGGTGGGAGTCGAACCCACATGCCCTTTCGGACGCACCGTTTAGCAAACGGGCCCGGCGCACCATCTCCGGCGCTCTTCCAGAGTGGGTGCGGAGGGATTTGAACCCCCAACGGAGTCAAAGACTCTCTGGGTTTACAGCCCAGCGCGACCAACCGTATTCGCCTCACACCCTTGGTTCCCGGGCTTGGAATCGAACCAAGACTCTCCTGGTTCAGAGCCAGGGATGTTACCGATTACACCACCCGGGAATATTTTCAAAGATCACTTACTCATATGGCTGCGGGACAAGGATTCGAACCTTGAGTCTCCTGGTTCAAGGCCAGGGATGTTGCCTGTTACACCATCCCGCAAAATAAAAAACCCACCTATTTCCTTTCGGTCCTAGGTGGGGTCTTCGCAACTTCGCTGAAGATTCGGGTTATCCGGACCCGACACCACCTAGAAACTTCCTCGGATAAAATCTCCGTTCGGAGCGGAGATCGGCCGATGAGACGCCTTTTGGGCGTAAGCACCCGCCATCCGAGATGGCCGCTATGGGCCACTCGGCTTGACTATTTGTCTGTTGTCGCAGGTTTATCTTCATCGCAGTCATCTCTCCCTCAGGTAGTGATCTCTTTTATGTTCTCTAAAAACAAAAAACCCATGCTCTCGCGTCGAGGGCATGGGTTCTTTTTTGAAAGGGGGCTTTGCTACATTACGTCACCCATGCCCCGGGTCTCGGACCCCGATCCTGGTTTAGAGGATTGGAGATACCGATTACCCAATGTAAGCGGCGTCGCCGCCAGACACTGGGCTTCTCGAAAACTTCTATGAGTTATTGACCTAAGCATGGAATAAGTTCCTCTGTGCGAAATTGTTTTCTGCTGCGCCAGTATAACACGAGATTTGGAAATTCAGTATTTTCGCACGAAATGTTTGCCAAAAACGACTATTAATTGGTCGGTTCATTCAGGTATAGAAAATTCAAAGAAGAGCCCTTTTTGTAGATCAGTTCTGAAAAGCGTAAAAGTTGCCTCTTCAGCCGCTTTGTTGCTGCAATGTAAAAAACAAAATTCCTCTTGACATGTATTCAGCGCCGTTGTTGCCCTTGTCCCCGTGGTTCGGTGAATCTGTTATTTGTTGATCAGTAGAAAGTTCTGATCTACGATTAGCGCATGGACTCAGGTGGCAAAGAAGCACCCCATGCAAAGCGAGAAAAAAAGTATGCAAAAGTTATGGTTTTGAGGCTAGGTTGGCTACGAAATGGAAACCAACCTGGAGATTTTCGCAAAGCCGCGAGATGCGGTGCCCGAACCCGTCGCGGAACATTCTGTCAGGCACCAGCGATGGTAAACAGTCGTTGTCGAATGCATGGCGGTAAAAGTACAGGACCCAAAACGCAGGAAGGATTAGAGCGCGCTCGCAAGGCCCGCATTACAACAGGTTTTTTCACCAAGGATGCTATCGAACGCCGCAAACTTGTTCGAAGCGCCGACCTCGAAGCAAAAGTCTATTTGTGGAAAATGGGCTTTAGATCAAGATAATCCTGCCGCACATTCTGCCGAGAGTTATATAATTCGTCCGTCGTTCAACTGAATACTTTGCAGCCTTACCCGTAAAGAGGACTTCGGGTCCTCTAACCTACTAGTGCGGGAGTTCAAGGTTGCTGCCCTCGGGGGCGGCAGCTACTCTCTCGGTTTTCCTAGTAGGTTACCGGGTGGTGGTATGTGCCCCCTTTTTATTTGGGGAAAGCGAGGGTAGCACAAAATGAAACGCGCTGCGATATTATTAATGATCCCATTTAGTCTTAGCGGATGCGCCTCAGTGCTTTACATGGGAGGCGTTCCAAATCAAAACAACGAGCAAGGTGTCCGTACTTATCAAACCTTGGAAGACGGTAAGTCATTGTCGCCTTATCTGAATGTTGAATTTCTTACGACAAAATCAATGGATGAATATGGACCACACTGCTTGCTATTCGAACTCACTCCGATTGGTGTTCTTGGTCCTAAATTCAACTGTCCTAAGATACAGGAAGAAATTATAGGAACGTTGGCACTAAAATACACCGTGCAGGTTGCAAGCATATCTATAGACGGTGGGACGCTAAAAAATGGAACAATTGCATTTGACTTTCCAAGGGACTATAAACACCATTCATTAACGGCGCATTTTAATTCAGCACTTGACCAAACTCTTATCAGCAACGGAAGAGCGACAAAAATAGAGCCCGACCAGATACTGTTTACTCTGCAATGTAATAAGACTGTGTGTTCTGTTTACGCTGACCCAGATATTGTCGCCACAGATGGCACAATTAGGATGGAATCTAAAGAGATAGTGAACGAAGAGCGACTTAGAGAAATCGCCTCGGAAGATAAGCGTCATCAGGCAGAGGATGTAAAGGCGGCCCTCCATGCAGAGCATCTGCGGGAGTCAGAGGAATTTAACTCCTTTGAAGAGGCGCAAAGCGTAATGGCCCCATCAGTAAAATATTACGCTGGTGGACCACCCTTTCTCAATAACCCTCTGTCTTTCAAGAATAAAATTATCATTGTGCGCATGAAAATAGTTCAAATACTCACAAATGGGCAATTCTTGCTGGCAAATTACCCTCCGGCGGAGCCGTATGCAGAGGACAAATTATTTATGGGGTTCATTTCCAAAAATTACAAAGGTAGCAAGGAATTTATCGATGACCAAGCGGTCGATATCGTAGGTGAAGTAGTTGGGACTTACCGGTACACAACAACAATATTGAGTGAGAAAACAATTCCGATGATTAAGATTTATGGGATAAAATTGGATGGATAATTGAAGATTTTGTTGTTGAATCTGACTCGATAACTAATACGTTCGAAACCTGCTATATGTGTTCGACGAACGCGATGCATTTATTGATATTAAAATGACGAAACTAATTGAGAAAAATGGTTGGACGATGTTTCCAGCGAAGTGTACTCCCGTATCTTTGAGACCCCCTGTTGCTCCCAGTATAGTCCTACCCAGCGGAAAAATCGCCCATGGGACATGGGTTAAAGCAGGAAGCGAGCCACCCGGACCCACCCGACAGACCTGGGTTGATAGTCTCAACAAAACGTGGGGTGGAAGACTCCTGCGAAAGCCCAACGCTGGAAAACATTTCGATAAATTCAGCCTGCGCCTTTTGGAGATATTCAAAATTACCTACTTGGTTGAGAAAAAGGAGGTTGTTTTTAATGTGATTTCTCAAATGTCGTGGAATTTAGGCAATCTGGAGCGCGCCCTGAACTACCTCGAAGAGTCAAAAACAATTTTGCGGAATTTAATAAAGAGAGCTCCGCGGCAAATGGCCGCAAGGGAAGAAATCTTCAAGCGAGTCGAAAGTATCCAGAAATATCGCCTACTATATTCAATGCTTACTAAAGATGGGGATCCTTCTGGCTTATTATGGACTAGGGTGCCTTGCACAGATGAAATCCCATTAACTTCTAAAGATCGTCGGTGGCGGTTATTTTTTCGATTAAATCGTATTTTAGCCGCATGGCCTCCATCGATGGTAAGAGATGGCCGGGAAGGTCAAGGCAATTCAGGATTCGATGATGAAGAGAAAATGAAAGCAGTCCTGGAAAGCAAACGTCATTTTAAAGCATGGAGCGAGATTTCGAGATTTACGGATAAAGAATTCTTCAATAAAGACCACAATTCTGAAATCGCCAAGAAATACGGCGGTGTAACTCCTGAATGGCTTGAAAAGGTTAGCACGAATTGGGTTCGTCCTGTATGGAAGATTTGTGATGAAATAGCTGGAAATAGGTTCCTGGGTGGTCCAATTTCAGGCTCTACTGTCAAAGAATGGCGGCTAGCTAGCCGTCGAAGGCGGCGGTAGGAAGAAAGATCTTTTTACTGACCTCCGAATCCATCTAGCCACTCAAAGAAGCTCTGTGACAAAATATCGCAGAGTTTTTTGATTTAGGAGGCTGGATCTAATGACAGATTTTAGAACAACTGATTTACCCCTCGCCGCTTTTCTTCTCACCCAACGGATGCAATTTTGTGGTGTTCAGCGCAAAGACCTTCGCTCGTTTTGGTTCACTTTTACTCCGTCAAATAAGTGTGAAAAACTTGCAAATGACTTCTTCTCGGGAAAAGGCAGCGTCACACCGCGCGACTATTCGGATGCTCTTCGTAGAGCACGCGATTTGATTTTTGAGGCTGGTCGCCAACCCGCAAGGGATATATGACCGACTCAACCTCATCTTGGGAACGGGAAACGCTTAAAATTTTTCAAGAAGGTGAATTGCAACGTAAAAGAGTAAACTTCACGCTCGACCTCTGCAAGCGATGGAAAACTGCCACAAATGGTAACCGGCCAACTGATTCCGAAATGAGCGAGATGGTCTATGGCGTGGCTCAACTGCCAGTAGAGAAACAAGCTGTTTGCCAACAGGCCATCATTGAATCTGGATTTATAAAGCGCACAGCTTTGGAAAAACGGCTGCGGGAATTGGGACTGGCAAAGGATGGAAAATTAAAAGTTGTGAAACCGTCTTACTGCGCCAAATTTCATGGCCTTGTGGATTTAGTGGAAGATCAAGAGCGTATTCGCTTTCTCATCAGAACTTCAGCGGGTGGTTTGGAACTCATCGACAGCATTGAACAGGAAGGGAAAACACTCATTCCCCCAAAGAAAGAACATCTCACCTATGCTATACCCAATGCCAATAACGTAAAGACAGCCTTCTCCACTGATGAACCTGGTCGCCTCTTTAACGACCTTTTTCAATACCATCAAAGAATCTCTCAGCTGCCATCTGAAAATCATTTGATCTTGCTAACGGCCTGGGATTTCAGCACATACAGGCAGGAAGTACTGCCCTATTCCGGCTACTTGACATTTTTTAATGTGGCCGGCCGCGGCAAGACACGGACAGGCAAAGGACTTATGAATGTCGCCTACCGCGGTGTCCACACTATCACGATTCGGGAATCTAATTTATTCAGAATCTCGCAAGATCTTCAGGCTTCCATCTTTCTTGATGTAATGGACCTCTCAAAAAAACTTGCAAAGAACGAAAGCGAAGATATTTTGTTGCAGCGTTTTGAAAGAGGAGCCAGAATCCAACGAACGCTTTTCCCCGAAAGAGGCCCATTTGAAGACACGGTCTCCTATGAGATTTTCGGCCCCACAGTTATAGCCACAAACATAGCGCTTCATAAGATCCTCGATACTCGCTGTTTTCCAATATCTATGCCACATTCAGACAGATATTACCCTGCTCCAAGCCCCATGGAAGGATGCAGATTAAGGGAGCGCCTTGTTGCCTGGCGCGCGAAACATCTTTTCGATCCGCTGGCGAGCCCCGGAAAAATCATGAGCGGAAGATTAGGGGATATTGCTATGCCGCTGCGGTCCATCTTGCAAGAAGTCAAACCCGAAGCTATCCCTTCTTTTGACGAACTTATAGACCAGATGCAAACATCCAGCAGGGAAGACAAAGCTCAAAGTCTGGAAGCTCGCCTTATCGGAACCGTTAAAACTTTAGCACTGGCGAATCAGAACTGCGATGTTCCTATTTCCGACATTGCGGCTAAGTTGAATCAAGGCATAAACGAGGAGTCCATAGCATATGTTAACGCCTGGAAAATCGGTCGTCTCTTAAAAGCCTTAGGCTTCAAGCGGGGCCGGTCTAGCCAAAAGCGTCATATCGAAGTCGAAAAAGAAGAACTCGAATCCATGTGCCTCGAGTATGGAATCGAGGGCACATATGAAAACCTTCCGGAAACGTCACAAGCGTCACAATGTCATAGGTCAACGGATTACCCCCGTGACATTTCAGATCGCCTTACGGATTCACAAATGTCACTGCCCGATACCGATGGAGAAATGACGTTATGACATTTGTGACATTTCTATCCCATTTCGGCGGATATGAGGTTACAGAATCATGACCCACCAGCTTTGTGAGTCTCACTGCCGAAAGTGTAAGGGACGCTTTATGGCTCGAACAGCCGACTTGAAACGTGGTTTAGGCCGGTTCTGCTCATTTTCATGCCGGAGCAAGGCCCGGTGGTCTTTGAACAACGACTCATTCAAAGAAACGGGCGCGAGTGATGCAGAGAGACCATCGGAAGAAGCCGTCAATGCCAATGTAACAGAGCTTAGAAAATATCAAACTCTTGTGGTTGACCCTCCTTGGCAATTTCATCGGCAATCTAATTCAGTACGTCCTCCATACGGTCTTCTGGATTTAGAAACAATCAAAGGTTTCTCCATTTCTAAAATGGTCGCGGAGAACAGCCACCTTTACCTTTGGGTTCCGAATGCCATGGTCGGCGAGGGCTACGAGGTTATGAAAGCCTGGGGTTTTGAATACAAGACCATGCTTGTCTGGGTAAAGCACCAGATGGGTGTCGGGAATTATTACCGCAATTCAACCGAACCTATTCTCTTTGGGGTAAAGGGGCGTTTGCCTCCCCTGAGAAGGAATGCCCGGACATGGTTTTTCGCTGACCGGAGAGAGCATAGTCGAAAGCCAGATGAGTTTTATCGAATCGTCGAAACCATGTCACCCGGCCCCAGAATTGATGTTTTCTCCCGAGAGCGCCGGCCGGGGTGGGACCAATTTGGGAATCAGTGCGATTTCTTTAATTCAGCGAAAGGAGACCAAAATGACCGAGATGAGATTAATGAAACTGGAAGAAGTGGCGCAGTTTCTGGGGGTGTCGAAGTTGACGGTTTACGGATGGACAAGTGCGCGGCGGATCCCCTTCAGAAAAGCCGGCCGTCTACTGCGGTTTGACCGGGCCGAGCTGGAAAATTGGACTCGGAGAGGCACAACGAATGGGAAAATAGGTCTTGATCTGCAGGGCTGATCCGATCAATGATCGGATCAATGAATTTAGCCCTCTTGTGTTGGATTTATGGCAATTAAGCTGATCGACGCTGAAAAGCGTAAATACAGGGTATCGTTCTGGTACCGCAAACGGCATTACGCAAAGGTAATCACAGGCAATCGCAAGCTGGCTCAGGAGGTTGAGTCTAAGCTGCGGATGGAACTCGCGGAAGGGACTTATTTCCCGGCGCGTCAAAGGCCCAACCTGTCTTTTAAAGAGGCCGCTGAGAAATTCCTGACGGAATACGCCAAGCATAAGCCCTCTTCCAAGCACTACCGCTACAACACGGTCTCGGCAATCAAGTTCTTGGGTTCCAAGCCTATCCATGACATCACGCCTGAAGACATCCGGCAATATCGCGCCAATCAGGTGTCCTTGGGGATGCACCCCGTGACTGTTAACCATCGGCAAAAGAACATCAGGCGAATCTTTAATTGGCTGGAGCAGCTGGGGTTGTACGATGGAAAGAATCCGGCCTCCGGCAAATGGGTGCCGCTTGAAAATGAGCGCCCGTACTGGCGACGCAGTTATTTGAACTTGGAGCAGTACCAGAAGTTGCTTGAGGTGTCCGATCCCCGCCTAAGAACCATCATCATCACGGCTTCTCATACCGCGATGCGTCTCGGCGAACTTAAACGGATTCAAAAAAAGGATGTGGATTTGGACCGATGCACTATTTTTATCCCCAAGAGCAAGAATGGTGAGCCAGGATCTGTGCCTATGACGGATACACTTTTTGCGGTTCTAGCACCCATCGTGCGACTTCTCCCGTTGCCAGAGAGCAGCGTTCTCGATTTCTCAAACTATGACAAGCTTTGGGATGCTGCCAGGATGAAAGTTGGACTTCTGCATGAAGTTTGGACGGAGGGCATGACCCGTTGGCAGAAGGTGAAGAGCAATAAGAATTTCCATTTTCACGATCTGCGTCACACGGCAGCATCTCACGCCATCATGGGGTCGAAGGATCCTTACGCTGTCCAGAGCTTTCTACGTCTAAAAACACAATCCCTGATGCAACGCTATGCCCATCTTTCCCAGGCGCATGTTCGCCAGGCTGCGCTAAGTCTGGATACGCAACTCCCGGTAACTAGCCCAGCAATACATAAACCCCTCGCTAACCCCATACTTATTGCGGGAACAATTTCCTAGCCGATCAGAAATCCGAACACTTAGCCAAAAAGAGTCATTCAATGCCGACGGAAGGGCTATATAAGCCTGGTAGCCTGTACGGCAACTTGTGCGCAGTTTCAATAGGAAAATATCAATCCTTTAGATTTCTTAGTTGAAACCAAGACGTAATGACTCCATACTCGCTTCATGGACCGTACGGAACTGCGCATCTCAGCGAAAGACCTGGGCGCGATGGCACTGCAAGATTTCTGCCTAAGCTGTTTTTGGCTAAAGCTGCGCATGGCGAATAAGTTACCCTTCCAAATCTTCCCTGGCATCTTCAGTTCGATTGACGCGTACACCAAGCGTGTTGTCCACAGTTGGTTCGATAAGAATGGAAATCAGCCAGCTTGGCTCTCAGAATTAGGCACATTTTCCGGTTATATTGATCCTCCGCACTACACAAAGTTCGCTATCGTAGACCAGGAACACGGCATAAAGCTATGGGGCACCCCTGACGGCATCTTGAAGTGCGCCGACGGCTCCCTCTGTATAGTCGACTATAAGACCGCCAAGTTCACTGGCAATCAGGACACTCTTTTTCCCATGTACGAGATACAGCTGAATGTTTATGCCCGAATTGCGGAAGAACTCAATCATGGCAAGGTGTCGAAGCTGGCTCTGATTTATATGGAACCGGTCACGGAGGTAACGAGAAATGGAGAGGGAATTTACCTCACCAACGGTTTCGCTATGAATTTTTTAGCGCACATCATTGAAGTCCAAAGAAATCCCACGCGAATCGGACCATTACTTGAGACGCTCAGGAAGATTCATGAAATGGCAGCATCCCCGGACGGCAAAGACAACTGTGATAATTGCGAGCTTCTTGAAAAGATGGCAGGTTTTTGGAACAAAGCAGCATAGCTATCCAGGCTATAACTGAAACACGTCTACCAACAATTGCTAGAAATCGTTACAAATAAGCGCAAGAATTAACGTAGTTATGGAAACTCCTCGCGATGTAGCGTTTCAGTTTAAACGTCTCGGCCTTGCGCCATCCCCCGAAAATTACGTGCTATATCGATCGGCATTAGAATATGACCTCATCGAACCGATCGTTATAGAAACCAGGCAGGATCTTCGATCCGAAAGAAAATGGCGTAACCTCGTTGAACCGTATCAGCACCAGGTATCAAACCTAATCACTTTTTGCCGTCGTCTCCCGGTAACGATGCTCGCGGACGACGTCGGCCTCGGAAAGACAATAAGTGCCGGTCTCATCGTAAGTGAGCTGATCGCCCGTCACAAGATTTCACGTATTCTGATCGTTTGTCCAAAGCTACTCTTGCCGCAATGGAGGGAAGAGCTTGATTTCAAATTTGGTATTAAATCACACGAAGCAGTGGGTCGTAAGCTACTCTCCACACGGCCTCCTGAACCGGCTGGCGCGGTCATAACGACATATCAATCTGCGCGGCTACATCTGGACGCAATCGCTAAAGCTGGCTTCGATATGCTCATATTGGATGAAGCCCATAAACTCAGAAATCTTTTTGGGACGGACAAGTCTCCAGCTGTAGCCCGCAAATTCCGGCAAGCACTTGCTGATCGCCTATTCAAATACGTTGTGATGCTGACCGCTACACCGATTCACAATCGGTTGTGGGATCTCTATTCATTAATTGATCTGCTTACGGTTGCGCGTGGACACGAAAACCCGTTTGGGAGCGCAAGCACCTTTGAAAATCGCTTCATCGCCGATAAGCCAGATCAGGCACGGAAGCTGCGCCCTGAGCGACGAGACGAGTTCCGATCAATCGTCTATGGGTATATGTCGCGGGTTCGCCGAGCAGATGCAAACCTATATTTCCCGACGCGCAAAGTGCAAATGAGTCGAGTTCCTCCGACGACCGAAGAACAGGAAATGTTCCGACTCATCGCCGAACCGATCCAAAATATGAATCGTCTGACACAGATTTCGATCGCTCAAGCTTTGGTCTCAAGCCCCCAGGCCCTAGTGTCAGAGCTAGAGAATATGGCCTCCCACGGCACGGTTCCGCCAAATATCGCTGTTGATGCACGGAACATTCTGGCTCGTATAAAAACGACGGCAAAGCTCGATGGCCTCAGCAAGCTTTTCGAGGGCTTGCGAAAAGAACGACCGAATGATTGGAGGGCTGTGGTTTTCACATCGCGACGTCAGACCCAGGGAGCAATATCGGAATACTTGGAAAGCCAGAAAATCTCATACGGTGTGATCAACGGAAGTACGGGCGCGCGGAATCAGGAGACGTTGAAGCAGTTTAGAACGAACCCGCCAGCGATCAATGTAATCGTTTCTACTGAGGCTGGGTCTGAGGGTGTCAACCTCCAGGCTGCAAACGTAGTGGTCAATTACGACTTACCGTGGAATCCGATGATTGTGGAGCAAAGAATCGGGCGAGTACAACGTCTGGCGTCGAATCATGCGAATGTAATTGTTTTTAACATTGTCTTGTCTAAGACTTTTGAAGAGTACATCGTGGGCAGATTGATGGAGAAGCTCCAAATGGCTTCTCATGCGATCGGCGATGTCGAATCTTTGCTCGAAGCTGCAGGCATGGACGACGATGAGAAGGATTTCGAGGAAAAGCTACGTGGCTTAGTAATCAGCTCGTTGACTGGTAAGGATACTAAGAAGGCAACCAAGCTCGCCGAACAA
>Ga0206971_10207_pt1 | contig 20921 bp, 25 predicted proteins | sample Alteio_BWOrgHeat_85_FD_152917 | JGI IMG/M metagenome (GOLD analysis project Ga0206971, IMG submission 152917) | Enriched cells from forest soil in Barre Woods Harvard Forest LTER site, Petersham, Massachusetts, United States -... | ecosystem: Environmental > Terrestrial > Soil > Temperate forest >...
GTGACTTCTACGAAGATGCGTTGGTCAATCGTGAGATTCCGAACGTTCGCGGTTCCACGGACAAGATGCGCTCGGCATTGGAAGACTTCTACCTATGGCAAGAGCTGCCGATGGCAATGGTGTTTGGCCGCCTCCCGGCGGTCGTCGTCCCCTGCAAAGACGTTGTGGACAGCTTGCGGGCCACGATTTTCCTAGACCGGTTGCAGGAGCAACCGTGGGGGCGTTGTGCACGGGAGGACTGCGGACAACCGTTCAAGCGCACCACCAAACGAGCGAGGCTCTATTGCAGTACAGATTGTGCTCATCTGCAATCCGTTCGCAGCTACAACACGCGCAAGGCGGCAAAAGCGAAGTCCGACATTGAAAAGGGGGGGGTGTAGGAAATGGCGACATTCAAACGTGGCGGAGTGTACTGGTATGAATTTGTCTACGGCGGACGGCGCTATAGGAATTCAGCCAAGGTGGGTAACCAGCGGGCGGCGCGAGAAATTGAAGCGGCCTTCAAAACAGCTCTAGCAAGGGCGACGTAGGCATTACGGAACGCAAGGCCGTACCGGGATTCCGCACCAGTATGACCGATTTTTTGGAGTGGTCAAAGGAAGAGCACACCGCACACCCGGCGACATATCGCAGGTATGTGACAAGCAGCGTGGCGCTCTTGAGACACTTCCGTGACACACAACTGGATAAGATCACGCCGGAAGAGGTTGAGCGCTTCAAGACTACCCGATCGGGTGAATGCAAGACTGTGCGGGGCAGCGAAGGGCGGGTGAAGACAATGACGCGAATCACCCCTGCTACGGTCAATCGGGAGCTGGCCTGTCTAAAGGCCGTCTTCAATTTTGCAATCAAGGCTGACTTGGTATTCAAGAATCCCGTTAGCCGGGTGAAGTTCCTTGCGGAGAACAATCAACAGACGCGTGTTCTCTCGCACATTGAAGAGTCAAAGTATTTTGGCAACGCTTCGCCTGTGTTGCGAGATATTGCCCGGCTGATTTTGGACACGGGAATGCGCCCGGAAGAGGTCTATACTTTACGGCCTGAGAACGTCAATTTGTCTCGCGGAGTACTTCAGGTTCCCCGGGGCAAAACGGCGGCGGCGCGGCGGCTCTTGAAGCTAACCACTGGGGCAAAGGAAGTCTTGCGGCGGCGGATGACAGTATTGGCGTCTCCCTACATGTTCCCGTGCGAATCGGACGCCACCCGGCCCATCCCCAAGATCAATAACGCGCATGATCGAGCGGTGAGGGATAGCAAGATTGCTCCATTGCGACTCTATGACCTTCGCCATACATGGGCAACGCGTGCTGCAATGTCTGGGATTGACCTCGTGACGTTGGCGGTCATGTTAGGCCATTCCAGAATCCAGATGGTGCTTCGATATGCTCACCCGACACAGAAGCATCAGGCAAAAGCGATGGAGCAACTTGAGCAGTTCAACACGGCTCAACAAATCGCAGAATTTGAGGTGGCGAAGTCACACTCCGCGATGATGCAATGAGACAAAAACGGATAGGACGCAAAGGGTCCCCACAAAAGTCCCCACAGTCGACTTTTAAGCCTATTCGGAATTGCCTCTAAGTTGCTGAAAGGATTGGAGGCGCGGGTCGGGATCGAACCGACGCATAAAGGTTTTGCAGACCTCTCCCTTACCACTTGGGTACCGCGCCCTGGCAAGGCTGATGTGAGGGGATTTCTTGCTGTCCATTCCTGCCGTAGCCGACCCGGCTGGCGCCGGAGGGCGGAATGGAGCGGGAGACGAGATTTGAACTCGCGACCCTCGCCTTGGCAAGGCGATGCTCTACCACTGAGCTACTCCCGCGTATTACAGATGTAAGTATATCGGGCTGGCCGAAGTAAGGTCAAACCGCGCCTGTTGCAACTGCATTCCTGCGCAATCCTCTCAATTTCCAGACTTTGGCCGTAATGCTTCAAAACCACAGATCAGCACCAGGACAAACGGAGCAAGAGTCGCGCCAACGATGATGTACGTCAGTCGTTCTAGGCCGGGATACTGCCTGTGAATCTCTGCTCTCTTTGCGCTGTCGAAGAGATTGAAGATGCCGACTGACGGCTCATTTCTGATTCGGGAATACAAAGCCATGCCGGTTATCGTGAGAGCATTCGCGCCAATACCCAGGGCAATCGCGCCCTCTAGAAACCGCGCGTGAGTCACGTAATACAAACCGAAAGCAATCGCCATACCGGCGAGAGCCCCGAATTCAATGATGCAGAAAACGAACCCGGTAATCCGATTGTGGATCAGGATGGCATTGATCATGGCGGCTTTGCCTCCTTCGTACCGGCTATCCACCAACGTGTGCTGCTGCTTATTCCACGAGTCTATTTTGCAGATTAAAACGACGCTCCATTTTGCGCAACCGGCGAAGGAACTACCGGAGCAGAACCCGGCGCTGCGGGAGCAGCGTATTCGGTAAGCGTGTTTGAGATGATCTGGCCGTCTCGCACCTGAAGTATCCGGTCTGCGATGGCCGCAGCTTCCATGTTGTGAGTGATCATCAGGACTGTCTGCCCCAGCTCCTTGTTCGACCGGCGCAGCATGGCTAGTACGGCATCGGAGTTCTTGGTGTCGAGGTTACCGGTAGGCTCGTCAGCGAGGATGATCGCGGGCCTTGAGATTAGCGCCCGGGCGATAGCGACCCGCTGCTGCTCGCCACCAGAAAGCTCCGAAGGACGATGGTCGAGGCGGCCCTTGATTGAGAGCAGTTCGCTCAGGTGATCGAGGTAAGCCTTATCCAATGGCTCCTTTTGCCCGCTGATGGTGTGCGCGATCTCGATGTTCCCCATTGCGGTGAGCGTCGGAAGCAGGTTGAACCGCTGGAAGACAAAGCCGATGCGCTGCTTGCGCAGCCGCGTGCGGGCGGCGTCGTCCAAGGCGCCAAAGTCTACACCGCCGATGATCACGCGCCCGCTTGTGGCGCGGGTGAGGCCGCCGAGCAGGTAAAAGAGCGTTGACTTGCCGGAGCCTGAGGGACCCACGATGGCGATGAATTCGCCCTTCTGGGCTGAGAAGGAGACTCCGCGTACTGCTGCTACTTCTATTTGGCCGGAGCGATAGACTTTGGTGAGGTTTTCGGCCTGGATGATCGGGGACGAGGGTTCTGGCTGCACTTTGTGATTGTACCGGGCTGGGCGGCAATTCTGTGTGCGCTATACTACGACTCTCGAATTTCAAGGGAGGTTTTCGTATGCGGCGAATCGTCTGCGCTGTGCTGGTTTTGTTTGCGATGCAACTGGCAGCGGCGGCCGGCTTTGCCGAATCCGCCAAGGCCTCCAATCCCAAGGTCAGAGCCATTACTGGCTTTGTGCGGCTGGATAAGGAGAACTTCAACCGGGAGATCGACGGCGCTCTCGCTGTGCTGCGCAAGGTGAAGGCTGGTTTCAACGCAGCCGGCTACGAGGTTGAGACGCTGCGGCTGACCACCCAGCCGCTCGGGGAACTGGTCGCCGGCATGTCCGAAAGCGATGCGCTGGCGCTGCTGAAACGGCTGGACGATCTCTCCACGAAGGAAGAGTTCATTCCGAATGTTGGACCGGGGATGGTGCATGACAGCGATGACCCCAAAACAATGCACGTGCTGGAGCAGGCGCTTTCAACGATGCCCAACATCGAGGCCAGCACGATTATTGCCGACGAATCGGGCTTTCACTGGAAGACGATCCATCGCACGGCGGAGCTGGTGCGCTATGTGAGCGAACACAGCCCGCGCAGCCAGGGGACGTTTAACTTTACAGCGACGGCGATGCTGAAACCGCTCTCGCCTTTCTTTCCGGGTTCGTATCACACAGGAGCGGGACGGCAGTTTGCGATCGGATTTGAAGGGGCCGGTGTGGTCATCGACGTCTTCAAGCGCGACAAGGGGCATGTGGAGAAAGCTATTACAGACCTGACTGCTGAACTCACCAGACACTGTGCCGTGGCGGCAAAGATTGGCGAGCAGGTAGCTGCTGAGACCGGCTGGAGCTACGTGGGTGTCGATCCTACGCCTGCGCCGCTGGGCGATGTTTCAATTGGAGCGGCGATTGAGGCCTTTACCGGTGCAAAGTTCGGCTCCAGCGGCACACTCACAGCGGCAAGGATTATCACGACTGCCGTGAAGGCAGTTCCGCAGAAGCAGACCGGCTACTCGGGACTGATGGTTCCGGTGATGGAGGATAAGCTGCTCGCCGAGCGGTGGGCTGAGTCTTCGTACAACATTGACTCTCTGCTCGCTTACTCGGCAGTGTGTGGCACGGGTCTGGATACGATTCCGCTGCCGGGCGATGTGAGCCTGGAGCAAATGGAGCGCATCTTCGCCGATGTGGCTTCGCTGGCGATCAAGTGGAATAAGCCGCTCTCGGCGCGCCTGCAGCCTGTGCCGGGAAAGAAGGCTGGCGACCGCACCGAGTTTCAGGATCCCTACCTCTTCAATACGACCATTCATCCCCTGCCTTAGATCTCTTCGATCACCGACACACTCGACTGCTCATGCAGGCACGATGCCGATCTGATTTTCACGACAACGTTTTCGTGTTGTGATACGATTGCGGCGCTCCAAGGGGCACGGTGAGAGCGATCTCACTGGATTCAACCTGCATGAAAGGACATCTGACAATGAGCAAGAGTGGATTCCTGAAGGTCGTTTTGACACTGGGCGTCGTGTTGTTGAGTTGCCAAGGCATGATCGTAAAAGCTTCGGACCGAGACCGGGACGAAGATTCGCAGGCTGCGTGCAAACAACTGCCATCTCACAACGCATTGCGCAATGCGCTGAGGATGGCCCAGTCCATGTCCAATGGCGGATTTGGCTTGAATATGTGGGCTACCGTCGTGAATCGCGATGGCGTGGTCTGCGCGGTCGCGTTTACGGGCAACAACCGGGGCGATCAGTGGCCAGGCAGCCGCGTGATCTCCGCGCAAAAAGCGAACACGGCCAATGCATTCAGTCTGCCGGGGCTGGCGCTCTCTACAGCCGATCTGTACAGCGCAACGCAGCCGGGCGGAAGCCTCTACGGGCTGCAGCACAGCAACCCGGTGAGTACAGATGTAGCGTATCGCGGTAGCTCTTCCGACTTTGGCCAGTCGAATGACCCGATGGTTGGCGGCAAGATCGGCGGCGTAAATGTCTTTGGCGGCGGACTTGCGCTATACAACGCGCAGAAGCAGCTCATCGGCGCTATCGGCGTCAGCGGCGATTCATCCTGTGCGGACCACAATATCGCATGGCGTACACGAAATACGCTTCACCTGGACTTCGTTCCCGGCGGCGTGGGTCCGGATGCGGCTCGGCCTGACAACATCGTGTATGACATTACGACTCCGACTGGATTTGCGATTGGTGTGAGCGCAAGCGGATGGGGGCATCCGGCGTGCAACGCAACGGTAGCGGGTATCGCTAACGGACTTCCGCCTGTCGAGTAATCATCGTGTAGGGCGGCGATTGTTGATTGAGCCGCCGCCCTGCATGACCCTCTTGTTTTCAATTAGTGCAGGACTACTTCTGCCTCGTCGACCTCGATGGGGTGGACGATAAAACGTCTGCCTGTAAGAAGAATTACAAGAGCAGCAACTGTGGTTGAAGGCAGCAAAGAGATCACTGCCTTCACGCCGATCAGCCCGATTCCCAGAGAGATGAGTGCGCCGGTGCCTGTCTGCAGAAAGCCGAGCAGCGCTGAAGCTCTGCCCGCGTCGCGCGAAAACGGAGCGAGGCCCAGTGCTGCGCCGTTGGGATAGGTCAGTCCAATGCAGGAGAGGAAGACGAAGAAGAGAATCATCGTCCACTTCAGCTCAAGCAGTTGAAGGGACGAGCCGAGGAAGATCGCGGCGCCGGCGGCGACCTGCACCAGCAAGGCAATGAGGAAGATTTTGTGGCTGGTCAGACGGCGCAGCAGCAGGATGTTGAGCTGATTGCCGCCGATAAAGCCCATCACCAGCACGGCGAAGACGATACCAAAGGCGCGCGCCCCCATGTGGAATCCATCCATGAAGATGATCGGCGAGCCTGCAACGAAAGCGAAGAGCCCTGCAAAAGAGAAAGCTCCAGCGATGGTGTAGGTGAGGAACTGCGGATTGCGAAAGATGGACCAGAAGCCGTTCAGGATCGGGCCGGGACGCAGGGAGACGGAGTGGTCTGGCTGATGGCCTTCCGGCAAAAAGAAGAAGACGCATACGAGTACCGTGAAGGCGAGCGCCGTCAGGCCGCCGAAGATCCATCGCCAGCCGAGGCCCGTGATAATCGCGCTGCCGATGGTGGGCGCCAACAGCGGCGATGTGCCAATCATGAGAAAGAGCAGCGAGAAAACTTTTGCGCTCTCTTTCACCGGATAGAAGTCGCGCACCATGGCGATTGCGCCTACCTGCGCTACGCAACCGCCGAGCGCCTCAAGGAATCGCAGCGCGATGAGCATCTTCAGATTGGGCGCCATGGCGCAGCCGATGGAGCAGAGAATGTATGCGATGAGGCCGACGTACAACGGGCGCTTTCTGCCGTAGCGGTCAAGCAGCGGGCCGTAGAGCATCTGGCCGATGGCGAAGCCTACGAAGTAAGTCGAGAGCGAGAGCGATATCTGCGAGGTGGTGGTGTGAAACTCCTGCGCGATAGTCGCGAACGCCGGAAGATACATGTCGATGGCAAAAGGCGTGACCAGGCAGAGCGAGCCGAGCAGAGGCAGAATCCATGCGTGATTGGGGGCGTGATTTGGGGCGTGATAAGAGGCATGGTTCGGTGCAGAATTCAGGGCATAGTTGTCTTGTCGGCTGTTCATTCTCTCCGTTTTGCAGCTTCAGAATTTGTACGAGGCCTTCGATGGACCGACGGGTAACACGGGATATTTACGGGACTTGGTACGGATAGGACTGCAGTTATTTCCTTTTGCGCCAGAGTGTCAGGTATTTCTTCCTGTACTTCGGATCTTCCTCTGTCTCGATGAGAGATGCTGCTGTCGCCGCAATCGATTCGTCATTTGTAGCGTCATAGACGCGGCGCATACTTTCAAGGATGTCATAGCGTATCAGGGTGCAGTTCTTCTCTGCGGTACACTCCGCGAAGCGTTGGGTAAGTCCTTTCATATAAAGCTTGCGCTGGCTCTCTCCTGCAACGCCGACCTTCCACAACGATTGCAGGCAATGGCGCGCCGTGACGAATCGCTCGTCTCTGGTCGCCGTAATGAGCGCGCCTATGTCCTTTAGCATGCGATTTTCAGGGTCGCTTTTCGCGAGGCTGCACAGCACCTGGGAAGCAATCGCCCGCTGCCGATTGTCTCCATCTTTCAGGGTCTGCAGAAGATCGTCCCATACCGTATAGGCCAAGTCTATGGGCTCTTTGGTTGCAAGCATGAGCGATTGGAAGGCGTGATTCTGGCGATCTGCGTCCTTTGAACGCAAATCGTCAAGGCTGGATTGAATCGTGTCGTTTTGCATGCTCATTTTTGACTATGGAGTATTGCTTTCTGCCGGCGCAGGTTTGCAGCGAGCCAAGGTGGCCCGCTGCGCTTCTGTTTAATCATCGCCCATTGGATACTTCTTCTGAAGCTCTTCAAACTCGGCTTGATGCTGTTCCATAAACGCAATGTTGGCCGGATTCACGTGGGCCTGCGAGGCAAGCTTGGCTGGGTCTGCACCCATCTTCTTTGCGGCTACGGCAAAGGCCGACTGGAAGACGGAAAGCTGAAGCACAACAAACTCACGCACTGAAAGGCCATGGGTCTGGATCACTGCAGGAACCTGAGGATACGACGAAAGGCGCTGCGTGATGGTTGTGATCGACTCGTCTTTTTGCTCACCCGTGTCAAGCGCCTTCGCCATCTGCGGGTTGGCTTTGGCCAGCTTATTGAGGTCGGCAAGCGTTTCAAAACAGCGTGTGACTTTATCCCACGTAAGCGTGTAATGTTCCAGCTCGATCAGGTCTTTATCCGGGGCTTTTGCGGCAGCCTGGGCGTGCAGAGAGACTACGCCCAGAACGACTGAGCAGAGGATTACAAAACAACGTGCGATTTTCGGCAAGTGAGCGTCTCCTGAGAACTATCTGAAACGAGACAGTTTCCACGTCGACTACAGCGCAGCATGCGTATCCCTGTCTAACGTTTGCGACTGATAGTACACGCCTATGTTGAGGGAGAGTAAGAAGAATTTGCGGTAGGGAAAACGTCTTGGTCGCGTGTGCGGAAGACCCAATACTGCCTGTGCAGCAATGTCCTATTTGCGGAACCGGTTGGCCAGCTCAAATTCTTCGCGCAACTCTGGCGTACGCAGGTTTTCACGCAGATGAGCGAGCCGCTGTTCAAGAGCGGCGATTGCGGAAGCCACGGCTTCTGTATTGGTATAGGCCACGTCACGCCACATCGAGTAGGGGCTGGAACCGAGCCGGGTCATCTCGCGCAAAGCACGGCCGCCTACGGCAGTGAGCTCCGGAGCGTCACCCACTTCGGTTTGAAGCAGCGCGGTAAGAGCAGTTGCCAGGAACTGTGGCAAATGGCTGACCCACGCCACCAGCTCATCATGGCGGGCTGCGTCGATCTCCAGAATGCGACAGCCGAATTTCCGGATCCACTCCATCCACTCCATGCCGTGCGCGGCAGATAGCGGAGAGATATTGCCCTCGGGTTGCTGCGAGATCCAGGGGTCTGTGGTGAAGATCCAGACCGCACCGCGAAAGAGTGCGGAGTCAGCTTCCGCGGCGCCGCATACCTCTTTACCCGCCATTGGGTGGCCGGGCAGAAATGCCGCGCGGCCCGGAAGATTGAAGAGCCGGTTACCGGCTTCAGTGATCACCGCCTTGGTGCTGCCTACGTCGGTCACCAGTTGATCATGGCTGAGAACGGGAGCCAACTGCTCCATCCAGTCAAGAATCGCGTAGACCGGCGTGGCAAGCAGAATGAGCTGGCTGGTTTTTGCTTCGGCAATTGGATCGGCGGCAATCGCCTGAATCGCATGCAATCTGAGTGCAGTCTGCGCCTGCTGCGGGTCCTTGTCCCATCCAACAACGGAGCCGGCAAAGCCAGCCGCGCGCAGCGCCAGGCCTGCCGATGCTCCGAGCAGGCCTGTGCCGAGGATGAGAACGCGGTCAATCATTCGGTCTTGCCATCGATCGTACCGCGCTTCTATGCCGTCGTTGCGGCTGTGCTGTGAGTGTGTGTGACGCTGCGCCCCACCGCCTGCGCAATCAGGCTCAGCTCGCCGACAAGCTTGGCAAACTGGTCCGGGAAGAGTGTCTGCGCGCCGTCGGAAAGCGCCTTGTCCGGGTTGGGATGCACCTCGACGATGATGCCATCCGCTCCGGCGGCCACTGCGGCGCGCGCCAGCGCGGGCACCATGTCGCGGCGGCCCGTGCCATGCGAAGGATCGCCGACGATGGGCAGATGCGAAAGCTTCTTGACGACCGGGATCGCAGAGATGTCCATCGTGTTGCGCGTGTACGTCTCGTAAGTACGGATACCACGCTCGCAAAGGATCACGTCATAGTTCCCACCGGCGAGGATGTACTCGCTCGAGAGCAGCAGCTCTTCAATGGTGGCGGCGATGCCACGCTTGAGCAGCACCGGCTTGCGCACCTTGCCCAGCTCGCGCAGCAGGTTGAAGTTCTGCATGTTGCGAGCGCCGACCTGGAAGCAGTCGATGTACGGCAGCATCGGCTCGATCTGTGCGATCTCCATCACTTCGCTGATGGCCAACAGACCGAAGGCGTCGGCTGCTTCGCGCATCAGCTTGAGACCGGGGATGCCCATGCCCTGGAAGGCATACGGCGAGCTGCGAGGCTTGAAGGCTCCGCCGCGCAGGAAGGTCGCTCCTGCTTCCTTGACCTGTTGCGCCACGAGGAAGATTTGTTCGCGGCTCTCGATGGAGCACGGACCGGCCATGATGGGAATCTCGTCGCCGCCGACCTTCACACCATTGCTGAACTCGATAATGGAGCCCTCGGGGCGGAAAGCGCGGCCTGCAAGCTTGTACGGCGAGCTGATGCGGTGAACTGAGAGCACGCCTGGCAGCAGCTTGTACTCGTCGATGTCCACGGTGGAGGTTGGACCAACCCCGGCCAGGATCGTCTGGGTTGCGCCGGTGGTGCGGTGAACGTTGACACCGGCCTCGATCATGCGTTCGATGATGGCGTCAATCTGGTCTTCGGTTGCGTGTTCCTGCATTGCTACGATCATTGCCTGCTCCCCGTTCCGGGTGTCTGTGCACCCGCTTCGTGGCCAGGCGCTGCGGCCTGGGCTTGTCTCTGGCTGGCCAACTCATTTCTCTGGAGAGCGCGCATGACGTCGATAATGCGCTCGAAGATGTGCGTCAATTCGATATCCGGCAACGGCCCCTGGTTGGCCTGGCGCACGTTTTCGTAGATCACCTTTTCGCGCGCAGGCTCGTAAATCGGCAGGTCGGTCGCCACCTTCAGGCGTCCTGCTTCCAGCGCTGCTTCCGCGCGCTGGCTCAGTAGAACGACCAGTTGGCGGTCCAGCACATCGATCTGTTTCCGCAATTCTTCCAACGTCATACTCTGCCTCGTTTTATGTCCGGCTAGCCGCTTTGAAGCATCTGCTGATGCGGCTCAGCCTGAGAAATAAGTTCAGCCAAACTATGCGGCGATCTTCAATCAGATGCGCCGCCTGCAAAGGGTTCGTCGAGCGGAAGAGGAGGCTTGCGCCGTTTCCGCTGTCAAAGGGCCTGCGCCGAAAGCGGCTGGCGCAGACCCTCGATAAATCGAGATACCGCGCCGGGCGCCTGCCCTTCGGTTGATCGGCCCTCGACTCTACGCGCCGTGGACTCGATCAACTCTACGATTGCGCTGCCGATTACCGCCGCATCTGCGAATTCAGCGACCTGGGCCACATGATCCGCATTGGAGATGCCGAACCCGACGGCTACCGGCAGCCTGGTCCAACGTCGAATGCGCTCAACCAACGCAGCCGCATCGGCGGCTACATTCTTGCGCTGGCCGGTCACGCCGGTTCGAGAAATAGCGTAAACAAAGCCCTTGCTATGCTGAGCGATCGCGGCCAGCCGCTCATCGGTACTGGTGGGCGCGGCCAGGAAGATGGGGGCTAACTTGACCCGCTCCATCTCGGCGAGGTATTCGGCGGCTTCCTCGACGATCAGGTCGATGATCAGAACGCCATCCGCGCCTGCGGCAGCTACCGCGTCTGCAAACTTCGCCATGCCAAAACGCAGGACGGGATTCAGATAGGTGAAGATGATCAGGCCAATGTTGGGACGGGCCTCTCGCAGCTCCGCAGCAAGTGTGAGCACATCCTTGAGAGTGGTTCCGCGAGCAAGGGCGCGCTCACTGGCTCGCTGGATCACCGGACCATCGCCCACCGGATCGCTGAAGGGCACGCCCAGCTCGATCACGTCGGCTCCGGCGTCGATGGCGGCCAGAGCAATGGCGCGCGTCGCGTTCAGGCCAGCGGCGTGACTCGAAGGAGTCGCTCCGTCTGCGGGTGAAAGACCCGTGTCACCCGCAGTGAGGTAGACAACGAGGCCGGGATGTTGCTGAAATCGCAGTGCCATTGGAGTGTCGAACGCGGGCCGTTTCTGTGCCCTATGCTCCCTGAATATTCAGCTCGCGGGCCAGAATTCCCATATCCTTGTCGCCGCGGCCGGAGAGATTAACAACCAGTATGTCATGTGACGCCATGCTTGGCGCAATCCGCAGGCACTCGGCCACGGCATGCGCGCTCTCGAGCGCCGGCAGGATACCCTCGGTGCGGGCCAGCTTTACCACCGCTTCGAGAACATGCTTATCGTCGGCTGAGACGTACTCGGCGCGGCCACAGTCGTGCAGGCAGGCATGCTCTGGGCCAACCGAGGCGTAATCGAGCCCGGCCGAGACCGAATGAGTCAGCGCAACCTGGCCATCTTCATCCTGCAGGACGTAGGAATACGTCCCCTGAAGCACTCCCGGCAGCCCACCTTCAAAGCGAGCTGCGTGGTCGCCAAGAGTCTTACCGCGTCCGCCTGCTTCGACCCCGATGAGGCGGACTTCCCTGTCGAGCAAAAACTGGTAAAAAGCCCCGATCGCATTGGAGCCACCCCCGACGCAGGCCACAATCGCCGTGGGCAGGCGGCCTTCCTTTTCAAGAATCTGCTCGCGCATCTCGATGCCTATCACGCGGTTGAAGTCCCGCACCATGGTCGGATACGGGTGCGGCCCGAGGGCACTGCCGAGAATGTAATAAGTGTCGCGGACGTTGGTGACCCAGTCGCGGAGAGCCTCGTTGACCGCGTCTTTCAGTGTCTTCGATCCGCTGCTGACGCCACGCACTTCAGAGCCCAGCAGGCGCATGCGGATCACGTTCAGCTCCTGGCGGCGCATGTCTTCTTCACCCATGTAGACGATGCACTCCAGACCGAGTAGGGCACAGACCGTCGCAGTGGCTACGCCGTGCTGGCCTGCGCCGGTTTCGGCGATGATGCGGCGCTTGCCCATGCGCTTTGCCAGCAATCCCTGGCCGAGGGCGTTATTGATCTTGTGTGCGCCCGTGTGGAGCAGGTCTTCGCGCTTGAGGTAGATTTTTGCCCCGCCCAACTCTTCAGTCAGCCGCTTGGCAAAGTAAAGCGGCGTCGGCCGGCCGGCGAAGTCCTTAAGCAGGCCTGCGAGCTCGGCCTGGAAGACCGGGTCAGCCTGCGCCTCGGTGTAGGCATGCTCCAGCTCCTCGAGCGCGGCCATCAGCGTTTCAGGCACATAGCGTCCGCCATAGGCGCCAAAGCGGCCTGCCCGCGTCTCGGTTGCGCCAGACTGTGTCGATGAGGATGGAAGAACTGCAGACGCCATCAAATCACCTCCCGCACGGCTGCAAAAATCGCGCGCGCGAACTTTTAGTGTACAGGGAAAATAGTCGGCTCAGTCACTGCAGCGCGGGCGTTCGTGACGAAGGCGCGCACCTTTTCCGGGTCTTTGCGGCCCAGGGACGCCTCTACACCGCTGGCCACGTCCACGCCCCAGGGATTGAGTATGGCTATCGCTTCGGCGACGTTTTCAGGGTTAAGTCCGCCTGCAGCAATGAGCTTCAGGTCGCCATGGCCTGCGAAGATCTGGCCGCGGGCTGCCTGCCAGTCGAATGCTATGCCGGTGCCGCCGACGGCCGTCGCCGTGCGCGAATCGATCAGCAGCGCGTCTATGAACCGGTCAGCCTCGACGGCTTTCAGGCGCTCCGAGGCCTCTGTGCCGAAGTGGAGCACCTGCACGATTCGCAGTGCTGTGCCAAAGCGATGACGCAGGCGGCTTGCGAGTTCTTCGAGAGCGACAGAGTGAAGCTGTACGCCTGTCAGGCCGCATTGCTGGACTGTGGTCGCGATGGTCTCGAAATCCGCTTCGACGAAGACGCCGATCTTCTCCAGGGATGCGGGCAGATGCGGCGTGATCGCGGCTACCTGCTCAGCCGGTACGCGGCGCGGGCTAGGAGCAAAGACGAAACCGACTGCGTCTGCTCCGGCATCAGCGGCAAGTTGTGCGTCGCCGAGCGAGGTGTTTGCACAGATTTTGACCCAGGGGCTCATGGTCTAAGTCTCACGATTTCAGCCCGGCTGCCAATTCAGGCTTGGATGCTCCTTCGAGCAACGCCTGTAGGACAGTCGCTGGATCGGGCTGGCGCATGAGGCTTTCGCCGATCAGAAAGGCGTCGAAGCCTGCAGCGCGGAGCCGCTGCAAGTGCTCAGAAGTAGAGATGCCGCTCTCGGCCACACGGACTGCACTGGCCGGAATGCGATCCACTAGTTCCAGCGAAGTCTCGAGACGTACATCGAAGGTGCGCAGGTCGCGATTGTTCACACCGATGGCATCTGGAGATTCGGCGATGGAAAGTACTCGCTCCAGCTCTTCGCCGGTGTGCACTTCGCTTAAAACATCGAGGCCAAGCGAATGCGCAGTGCGAGTGAAGCGCAACAGCTCGTCGTCTGCGAGCGCTGCAGCGATCATCAGGATGGCGTCGGCTGCGTGTGCTCGCGCTTCGACGATCTGGTACTCGTCCACGGTGAAGTCCTTGCGCAGGCATGGCAGCGGGACTGCGGATGAGGCCAGTTCGAGATTGCGCAGGCTGCCCTGGAAGTATGGCTCGTCTGTCAGCACGGAGAGCACGGTCGCTCCACCCGCGGCATAACGCTTCGCAAGCCATTCCACATCAAAATCGGCGCGGATGAGGCCTTTCGAGGGTGAGGCTTTCTTCAGCTCGGCGATGATCGCCGGCCCGGTTGCCGAACGCTTCCGGAGCGCCGCGGCCCAGCCTCGCGGCTCATGCTTTGAGGCCAGCTTGTCGAGCTCCGTCGTTGACACGAGGCTCTTGCTCGCTGCGACCGTGGCGCGAGTAGTCGCGAGAATCTTGTCGAGGCGCGTAGACATGCAGACTTCAGTATAGATTCGCCGTGGAGAGCGCGGACGATATCGAGGCCCTTGCGGAATGAAGAATCACTTGTGGTACCGAGGCTCCGGTGGATTTTTATCCTTAAGATCCGCCTCGGTCAACCGGTACGGCTCGACCGTTTCATCTAAATGCGCGCGATCGAAATGGCGGTAGTGCCTAAGGCCAAGGCCATACCAATGGCCGCCTCCTAGAGCGCTGAACGGATTTGCTGGATTCGATTTGCCGTAGTTGGTACCGAAAATCGAGTTGAAGGCCATGAATCCGGCTTTCATCGTTTGATAAACACCATCGGCAAACTCGGCCTCCACGTCGGCTCCGAGATCGCTACTCCCGTTGTCTTTCACCTCTTGGATCACATAGGATCGACCCCACAAATACCGTTCGCTATCGCGCAGTAAAAGGCTCCTGGCATGCGCGGGAGATCTCTCTCGCATCTGAGTGATCAATGCCCGGGAAGTAAGTAGCCGGTCCTTGAGCTTATAACGTTCATCACCCCAATCGAATGCGCAATTGGCAATGTAAATAACGGCCAGATTGTGTTCCCGGTCGTCCACCATCTCAATTACGTCGCCGTGTGCGGGCTCGTTCAGCGCCTTCAATTCAACCACGGGCTGCTGTTGACTCATTGCGGCAGTGCTTTTCTGGCTCACAGGCTACCTCCTCATCGATCTGGGAGTGAGAGCAATTTCCGCTGTGAGCTCATTCCATCGGAGCGGAGTTGTTGTCGACCCTCTGCGGGCGAATACGTCACAACGCTGGAGAAACGGTCGCCGACTCATATCCAGCAGGAGAACTTTCAATAAAGCTCAGCCATTTTTGCGAAGCCGTGCCATGCTTTGGCCGGGCACGCTCCATAGATCGTGACGCGGAAGGATACATCGTGACGCAGGAGTAGGAGGATAACCTTGCCATCTGTGACGGATTCGCCCAGACGCAACAAAGCCCCGGAGGCCGGGGCAATTGGTGTTGATTGAACTAACTGCTCAAAACTTATGGTGCCGAAGAGAGGACTTGAACCTCCACACCCTTGCGAGTACATGGACCTGAACCATGCGCGTCTGCCAATTCCGCCACTTCGGCACGGGTTCCATCTGGCGGTTAAACCAGATTGGCAGCAATTTTGAGTTTCGCAAAAGCGGACCGCAGTGTCAAGGCAAGGGGAATAATGCCGCCGTCTTTAATTCAGCGGAAGGAATAGACTGAGGGACCGAGAGGATTTCAAATGATGAATCGATGGTCTTTCGATGGAAACCGGATCGTGTCTCACTGGACCGACATTCGCTGCAAGGCCGATCAGGTACCTGAGCGGGTGGATGCCCCAGAGATGAGTGGCAGCTATCTTGTTCCGCTCCCGGACTTCGCGAGTCACAGCCCATTCGGCGGAGCGACCTGGTTTACTCCGCACCTAAATTGGCCCACTCAGCCTGTGAATCGAAACTGACCTTACCGGGCTTGGGGCAGCAGTTCTGATAGAAAAACATCCGAACAGAATTTTTCAAAAAATCCTTGACGCCGCAGATAGGTAAGTTTTAACTTACCGTAAGTGCACACTTACGAACAAATTCAACTCGATGCTTTAGGAGACCCTACCCGGCGGGCGATTATCGACCGGCTGTTGCGTGGCCCGGCCTCAGTGGGCAAATTGGCCGACGAGTTTCCGGTCAGCCGCCCCGCGATTTCGCAACACCTGCGAGTTCTAAAGGGGGCTAGTCTCGTGACCGACAGCGCCGACGGAACACGCCGTATCTACAAGCTCAATCCCCAGGGGTTCGAGTCGCTGAGAGCGTATCTCGATCAGTTCTGGACGATTGCGCTCGCAGCATTCCAACAAAAAGTGGAGGAGCAATAAGCACAATGAGTACGATCAATGCTACTGATATGGGAACCGGAGTTGCACCTGATCTGCAGCCTGTACGCAAGAGCGTTCGCGTACGAGCCAACGCCGCCCGCGCCTTCAAGGTATTTACTGAAGGCTTCGACTCCTGGTGGCCTCGCACACACCACATCGGCGACTCACCGATGGTCAAATCGGTCATCGAGGGTCATCTCGGAGGCCGCTGCTACACGTTGCAGGAAGACGGAGTCGAATGCAAGTGGGCAGAGATCACCGTGTGGGAGCCGCCGAAGCGGTTTGTAATGGCGTGGCTGATCAATTCCGAGTGGAAGTCTGAGCCCGACGCCAGCAAATGCAGTGAGGTTGAAGTCGCCTTCACTCCTCAGCCGGACGGATCGACTCTCGTGGAACTGGAGCATCGCAACTTTGACCGCATGGGCGCTCCTGGCGCTTCCATGCGAACCGGAGTCGCCTCGGAAGGCGGTTGGGGCATGCTTATAGCTCTCTTCCAAACCGAGGTGGAGAAGGAAGCATGAAGGCGACAATCCTCTTTCGCATCACTGCGGTACTATTCCTGCTTTTCGCAGCCGGCCACACCTTCGGCTTCCTGAGCTTCAAGCCGCCTACTCAGGAAGCCCAAGCTGTTCTTGAATCCATGAACAACGTGCACTTCACGGCGGAGGGCAAGATCTTCAGCTACGGCGGCTGGTATCGCGGCTTTGGCTTATCGGCGACTGCCAGTATGCTCTTCGAAGCCTTCTTGGCTTGGTATCTGGGCAGTATGGCGCGACGCGGCGCGCAAGGCGTCAAGACAATCGGCTGGGCGCTCTTTGTCTGGCAATTGCCAGGCGTCGTTCTAGCCTGGATTTATTTTGGAATCGAGCCGATGGTCCTGTCTACGGTGGTGACCCTGCTGATCGGGATAGCAACCTGGTTGGCATCGGTCGGGACGCCGAAGGTGGCAAATTGATTGCAATGTTTTGATTGATATTCCCTTCTACGGCAAAGGCCAGAACCTTTCGGTTCTGGCCCTGCAATCAGACTCAACTGGTCAAAGCGATTAAACCAGCTTGGCGTCCAGCGTGACTTCAGTGTTGTTGGCGAAGAGTTTCGAAATGGGACAGCCGGCTTTTGCTCCAGCGGCAGCCGCGTCGAAGACTTCCTTGGTTGCGCCCGGAACATCGGCGGTGGTGGTCAAGGCGATCTTGGTGATGGCGAAGCCTTCGCCAACCTTGCCCAGCGTTACTGCTGCATGAGTCTCGATCTTCTTTGGCGTCAGCCCCGATCCACCGAGCTGCGCGCCCAGCGCCATTGAAAAGCAGCTGGCGTGCGCCGCTGCAATCAGTTCCTCGGGAGTGGTGCCGGTAGTGGCGCCTTCAAACCGGGTCTGGAAGGAGTAGTTCGCGTTCGACAGAACTCCGGTTGCGGTGCTGATGGTGCCTTTGCCTTCCTTGAGGGAACCTTCCCAAACTGCACTTGCCTTGCTAGCCATATCTGCTCCTTGCCCTGTCGCGGGCGGTGTGTTCGATGAAACCCTGTCCGGCTGGCGGACTCACTCAGCCGTCCCTGTTGTACCTTCTGAAACCTTAGGCGTCTCTTCCAGTTACCTCGGCGGAAGATACGCCAGTCTCCATGCTAACCTCTCCCCATGCTTCCGGAGCGGCCTCGGGCCTTGGATGCCGAATTTGACCCAGAATTTACGCCGCGGTTGTCGGCCAGCCCCGGCCGCGCGGCTGTGCATCTCCAGCAGATCTGCCCCAATTGCAGCCAGACGCTCACCGGACACCACTGCAAGCTGGTCTGTACGCAGTGCGGATACTACCTGAGCTGCTCAGACTACTACTGAAGCTGTCCGGCTCCGTCAAAACCTGGCGCAACAGGCTATTCGGGGAGGTGTGCAGTTCCGAATTCATTCTTCCGTTCTTTCATGCTATCGTTGCGCCTATCTCAGAGGTTTGCAGGGAGGCGCTCCGGATGCCCGGCATTTTCTTGATGATTCTGCTATCGCTCACCAGCGGAAATTCCGCCCAGACGCCGCAAAACCCGAGCACGAATACCTCTCCAACTCTAGGCGAGACAGTTCAATGGATCGAGCCTCATCTGAGTGGACTCAAACACACGACCCGGCAGACCGTTGTCAATACACGCCTCCAGAAAAAAGGACCACCGAAAGAGATTGGCAGGGAGTCGATCAATCGAGCGGAGACCGTCTCAGTCGCCAGCTTTGAAGGCTGCGTGCTGACGCTCGGTCAACTGGTCAAGGGAGATGACTACACGGTCGTCACGATCAGCACAATTCCCTTTGACCGCCTCACCAAGGCCTCGTGGAAGATTGACAAATACGATCCCCAACGAACCGAGCATGGCTCGGATATCAGCGACTCATCCATCTCGCCGCAGTCCAAGGTTGTGATCACTCTCGAATCAACAATGAATGCGATTTCGTGGAAGCGAAAGCTCTCGGGAAGTGCGCCTCTGGATCTCGAGTCGATGCCGTACGAGGGCAGAAGCTCCAGTCTCTTGATCAATTCGGACGATCAGGCGATGCCGCCTCGGCTGGTTAACGCGTTCAACCATGCGATTCAGCTCTGTCATGTGAACTTGAAGCCCGAGCCTTTCTAAAGCCTCTTCGCTTCACTCAGCCTGAGTCACTCCTTCGACGGATCGAACAGCGATTCTGCAATTTCAAGTGAAGGTGCCAGTTCGGGCAGCCGGGCTCGAAGCAAGACTTTGCGCGTCAGGCCAGTCAGCGGCAGCGTGTTCAGGTCATGCAGGCGTACCCAGCGGCGATTCTCCGAGGGCACGATGAGCTCATCAGCGTCATCTTCAAAGACAGTGCGGATACGCACGTAGTAGTTGACCTGCATGATTGCGTGGCGCACCGCCATACGCTGTTCGGCGGCGGGCACAGCGGCGTCGCGCAGGGCGGGCAGTTCCCACATGCCGGGCATGACGGTCTGGTCCGGGCCACGTTGGTCGAGCAGGACTTCGCGCCCTGTGTGGTCGCTGCGACCGCTGCGAATGACGAGCGCGTAGGCCGCGTCTTCGCTGCGCATTTTAGCCCGCGGCGTTACGGGATGCTCACCGCGCGTACGGCACAGCTTTTCGACTGGACAGGTGAGACACTTCGGGCCGCGCGGCAGACACACGGTGGCGCCCAGCTCCATCATCGCCTGGTTGAAGTCGCCGGGGCGCGCAGGGTCGAGCAGTGCTGAGGCCAACTTTTCGATATCGCGCGCAAGCTTCGACGGGTTTTTGCCGGAGGCCGATCCAATGCCTGCGAGTCGCTGGACGACCCGTTCGACGTTGCCATCGACCACAGCCGTCGCCTCTCCAAAGGCGATGCTGGCGACGGCTGCCGAGGTGTAGGCGCCAACGCCAGGCAGACCGCGCAGCGCCGCAGCCGTAGCAGGCATTACGCCTGCGTGCTCGTGCGCAACCACTTTTGCGGCACGGTGCAGCATGCGCGCTCGGCGGTAGTAGCCGAGACCACTCCACTGCGCCAGGACGTCCGATTCTTCGGCGTGGGCCAGCGCCTCGACTGTAGGGAAATTGCGCAGGAAAATTTCGTAGCGCTCTTCCACCGCCGCAACCCGGGTTTGCTGCAGCATGATCTCAGAGACCCAGATTCTGTACGGATCCTGCGTCCGGCGCCACGGCAGGTCGCGTCGGTTCTGGTCATACCAGCGGAGGAGACTGGAGCGCAATCCGGCTGTCTCTTCTCGACTGAATAAATCTTGCGGTCGCGATAGTTCCAATCTTCTCCCCGTCTACATTCAAATCTTAAAGGCTGGTGAGTGCTGATTGAGTTTCGGGTCTTGTTCGCCTGCGATCACTCCCACCTGCGTGCCATCGGTTCTGGAGGCGCCGGGACCCTGGCCGGGAGACGGCTGGTTCTGCAACACACAATTGACGTGCCCGACAGCAGCGAGAGTGGTAAGTTAATCTGAGGTTTTATCTGAACCGCACTGCCGTATCTTGAGCCTTCGCAACATCCCTCAGATGTTCTTCCAAAAGAGCAACAGGACTGCACCTCAAATTGGATGCCGTTTCAGGGAAGTCTGTTCGCAAATCGGGCCGAAGCCTTTTGTAGCCTCCCCAACCTGCAAGAGCGCAAACGCGGTGTGATTCAGGTTGGGCAATTACGCTTGGAGACTCCCCCTGAAAGTCCTCCTCGCTCTCTCCACGTCCGCATTGCTTTCTGCGCTGGTCTTGTCTACCGGCGTAAGACCAGCCTCGGCACAATTCCTGAACAGCCCGGCCCCTTCTACAGCTCCACTTCAAATGAGCACGGACGACCACAGTTCGTACTCCAGCTCGCGTGACCATTACGCGGTTCCAGCCCCAGCGGCCACCTGGCATCAGATTCCCTTTTCCCGCATCGGGATCGGAGCCAACATCTCTCCGCTGGGCATAGGGATCAACTCTTCAATCGTCCTCAATCACTATGTCGACGGGCGGGTCGTCGTTGGCTTCTTCAACTACAACACCGGCCGGTTCGAGGTAGAAGGCGTCAACGTGAATGCCACTCTGCATATGCTCTCCGCGGCGACGAAGCTGCTGCATTAGGTCTCCTGTTTGGGGGTGCATACCTGTATACGCTGATTCGGTTGCAGTTGCAAGCTCTGAATGCAATGCTATGCTCCCGGAAGAAGTACCTATGAACGAGCATTCTCGGGTGTAAAGGGATACCCCGTTCCACACCTTTAACTCGCCGTTCACAGGCAGATTTCGCCAT
>Ga0206971_10208_pt1 | contig 20840 bp, 16 predicted proteins | sample Alteio_BWOrgHeat_85_FD_152917 | JGI IMG/M metagenome (GOLD analysis project Ga0206971, IMG submission 152917) | Enriched cells from forest soil in Barre Woods Harvard Forest LTER site, Petersham, Massachusetts, United States -... | ecosystem: Environmental > Terrestrial > Soil > Temperate forest >...
TTGGTGGCTTGATCAAAGACGATGGCATCAGGATTCATTCCTGTTTTTATCGTTGCAAGTATTTTAAGGGTAGATAGATCAAACATTGTCACTGTGTTCGCGCGACCATTGCTTGTGAAACCATGACCGGTCGCGCGGGCGATTGCGATACCATGCACGCCTTCGGTATCAGCAATATCGCCGACAACCTTTCGCGTATCTGCATCGAGAACGACGACGTGCGAACCGTGAGAGACATAGATACGGCGTGCCGAGTCGTCTACTGTCAAATAATCCCAGCCGTCATCTCCGGCGATTTTGATGGTCGCGGCGACGCGATACTTGCCGGGGTCCACCTGTGCTGGGCAATTTGTGGTCAAGCCGCCATTAGCGAGAAAGCACATTGCTATCAGAAAGAGAGCCTGGCGTATTGGCATGGGGTGTACTCCTGGGAAAATGTCGTTCCCGCACTTTTAGCCTCTCGTACCTAAACGCAGCATTAACTTGAAATAAACAGGATTTGTGCGGCGCACCCCAGGCAGGATTATGATTTCGAAATGCGCGTATTGCTGGTTGAGGATGATTCACGAATCGCCCGTTTTGTAGCGAAGGGCCTGCGCGAGCATTCTTACGCAGTCGACGTCGCTGGCAGCGGGGAAGAGGCACTTTATCAGGCAGCTATCAATTCATATGACTTGGTTGTATTGGATGTGATGATTCCCGCGCCCGATGGCTTCGCGGTATGCCGTGAACTCAGGAACTCGGGCCAGCGAATGCCAATTCTGATGTTGACAGCTCGCGATGCTGTGGAGGACCGGATTGAAGGGCTGGATCGAGGAGCTGACGACTATCTCACCAAGCCCTTCGAATTTCGTGAGCTACTGGCACGACTGCGTGCTTTGTTGCGCCGCCCGACGACGCTGCAGTCCGCCCCGCTGACGATTGCAGATTTGGTCATCGATACGAGAGCGCAGACGGTGACAAGAAGCGGCAAAGCAATCGAGATGACCACGAAAGAATATGCGTTAGTCGAATTTCTCGCGCGCAATGCGGGCCGAGTGGTGGGGCGGGCGGAAATCGCCGAGCACGTATGGGATGAAGAGTTCGATCCGTTTTCTAACTTGATCGAAGTTTACATCAATCGAATTCGGCGAAAGATTGAACCGCAAGGTTCGGAACCGCTGCTACATACGCGACGCGGTGCCGGATACATGCTCTCAAAAGCGCCACAACGAAGCGGGCGATCTGACGGGCGAAGGGCTAACGGCGATGTTTAGCTCGGTTCGAGTCCGCTTGACGTTCTGGTACACGGGTGCCATGACGGTCGTTGTCGTGGCTCTGGCGGTCACAACATATCTTGTCCTTCGCCAGAATGTGATTCGTAGGGCAGACGCCGCCGCAATCGAGCTGGCAGATTCTTTTGTCACGACTGTTGAGGCCGAGACGGGTGGCATAGGTCAACAGGAAAGTCTAAGTAGCGGCATTGCAGCTGCGATCTCAGAGCATCGATTTCGGGATGTTCTATTTATCGTCCTCGATTCCAAGCGCAAGATTCTGGGCAAATCAGAGATCGATGACAAACATCTGCGACTGGACGATGCAACATGGGTGACTGTTGCCGACCGTTTGGAAAACGCGTCAACGAGCACAATCCAATCCGCATTCATGAAAATAGGAAATCGAGACTACCGCGGCTACACACGAAGCCTTTCTGTCGATGGACAAACAATCACTTTGATCGTCTTGCAATCGCTGCGCGAGCAAAATGAATTTCTGGAAAACCTGGCAGCTACTTTTGCCGTTGTTATACCGCTGGCGATGATTCTTGCCGCGGCAGGAGGTTACACGCTGGCGCGAAAGAGTCTTTCGCCGGTCGTAGCGATGAGCGTGCAAGCCAGCCACATTGGCTCCGAGAATCTTCATGATCGTCTGGTGGTGAGAAATTCTCAGGATGAACTCGGGCGTCTAGCCACATCATTCAACCAGCTGCTGGATCGATTGAGCGAGTCTTTCGAACGGCATCGGCGTTTCGTGGCAGATGCGTCGCACGAGTTGCGAACGCCGGTGGCGATTTTGTATGGAGAGGCTGAAGTTACACTCAGCCGGGAAGCCCGCACCGAAGGCGAATATCGAGAGTCTCTGGAAATTCTCCGTGAAGAGAGCCGACGCCTTAAGCATATCGTCGAGGACCTCTTTACACTCGCGAGAGCAGATGCTGGACAGCATCCCCTGGTGCTCAGCGATTTTTATTTGGATGAGTTGGCTTTGGAATGCGCCAAAAAGGTAAGGACGCTGGCTGCAGCGAAAAACATCGCAATTGCCTGCCAGTCCGCGAAAGAGCTATTGATTTGTGCCGACAAAGAACTATTGAGCAGAATGTTGTTGAACCTGCTCGACAATGCCATTAAATACACGCCGTCAAGTGGCGGAATCATGCTGCGTTGCAACCACGCGGATGCAACTTACCGTTTAAGTGTCGAAGATTCGGGGCAGGGAATTCCATCGGAGCTCCAGTCCAAGATTTTCGAGCGTTTCTTTCGAGTCGATAAGGCGCGGTCTCGCTCGGAAAGCGACAGCGGAGGTGCTGGGCTGGGCTTGGCGATTGCTTCGTGGATTGCAGCTGCCCACGACGGAAAGATAGAACTAAGCAGTTCTACCGCACAGGGTAGCGTCTTCACCGCAACGCTTCCCAAGAAAACAGCATAATCATTAATGTTGCGTTTATCTCCCCATCAATAGCCTAGTTTTTCACGCCACAGCTTGATTCGCGGCGGAGACTGGCATGATGTCGCTTCGACGATACTCCATTAAATCCTGCGTCATCTTCTCTATAGCGATGAGCGCGATTAGACCCTCGGTGGCGCAGGTTTCGAATCCTATTCCCACGGCTACCATTCGACTCACGCTGCAGAATGCCCTGGAACGTGCGCGGAAGAGCAGCGTCGCTTATCTGGGTGCGGTTATGGACGCGCAGATCGCTCGCGAAGATAAAAAGCAGGCGGTTGCCGCATTGCTGCCAACCGTGAACTATAACAACTCCGCGGTCTATACCGACGGTACGGGCGTCAACAATGCTGTTAGATTTATCGCGAACAATGCCGTCCATGAATACATGAGCCAGGGAAATGTGCATGAAGTTCTGGATGTCGCTGGCGTGGCGGATGCGCGCCGTGCGTCTGCCGTAGCTGCTGCCGCCCGGGCACGGGCACAAATCGCATCTCGGGGTTTGGTAGTTACGGTGGTGCAGAGCTACTACGCGGCGGAAGCTGCTCAACTGAAATTGGTCGCCGCTCAGAAGGCAGCTGACGACGGGGCGAGCTTCTTGAAGCTAACCGAAGATCTTGAACACGGTGGCGAGGTTGCCCATTCAGACGTAATAAAAGCCCAATTGCAGGCGAACGATCGCCAACGACAGTTGCAGGAGGCGATGCTGAATGTACTGAATACCCGCTTGGATCTGTCAGTTTTATTGTCGATGAATATCAACGATAGTTTCGAATTGGTGGACGATCTGCACGAAAATCGAGTGTTGCCTGATGTTACCGATATTCAGGTCGGTGCTGCTCGGGAGAATCCCGATATTCAGGCTGCTCTACAGGAACTTCGCGCGGCGGGGCTGGACGTGACGATGGCGCGAAGTGGATATTTGCCATCGCTCGATTTCGATTATTTCTACGGCATTGATGCAGCCCACTTCGCAGCCCGGACCGATGGAATTCCGAATTTGGGGACTTCGATCGTTGCCACCATGAATATTCCGATATGGAATTGGGGGGCGACGCAGAGCAAGGTGAAACAAGCCGAATTGCGGCGTAATCAGACTCGACGTGAGCTGTCTCTAGCGCAAAGGAAGCTTCTCGCGGAATTGCAATCGCTCTATGCGGAAGCACGTGCTGCATCAAATGAACTGGCGAATCTAAAACAGTCGGCGGCACTATCCGCCGAGAGCCTTCGTCTGATCACATTGCGTTACAAGAATGGTGAATCGACCGTACTGGAAGTTGTCGAGGCGCAAAATACGGCGACGCTTTCCGATGCGGCTTATCAGGACGGAGCTGTCCGTTATCGCGTGGCGTTGGCAAACTTGCAGACGTTAACGGGAGTCATTCTGTGACAACGCAGCACGTGCGGAGTCCTGATCGTATGAGCCGCCAATTCATTTTCCCTCTGGCTCTCTCAATCGCTTTGGCGTGCTGGGGTTGCGGCTCTCCCGAGGCAGAGAAACAAGCGGCGGCCCCCGTGTCTGTGACTTTAGCGCAAAAGGGCACCATTTCGCATATCGTCAGTGTGGGAGCCCTTGTCTTTCCTCTCAAGCAAGCTACAGTTTCGCCAAAAATCTCTTCTACCGTGACAGAATTTAAAGTTCAACGTGGTTCACGCGTGAAAAAGGGTCAACTGCTCGCCATTCTTGAGAACAAGGATCTGGCGGCGCAAGTCGAGGCGAGCAAAGGGGATTTTGAGCAAGCAGACGCTAATTACATACTTGCGGTTAACGCCGGGCTACCGCGACAGTTGCAGAAAGCAAAGCTCGATGCCGCGACCGCGAAGCTGGAATTCGAGGCCACGCAGAAAATATATGACAGCCGGGCAGATCTGTACCGGCAGGGCGCGATTCCGCGACGCGATCTGGATTCGGCTGACCTAGCCCTACTGCAGGCACGCAGCCAAAACGAACAAGCACAAAAGCAACTCACCGATTTGCAGTCGTTGGGTAAGCAACAAATGATGCGCTCGGCCGAAGGAACTAAGGCCTCCGCGGAGGGACATTATCGCGCGGCGACGACCCAGTTGGGTTACTCAGAAATTCGAAGCCCGATCGATGGAGTGGTTACGGACCGGCCTCTTTATGTTGGCGACGTCGCCGCCGCAAACCAGCCGATTCTTACTGTGATGGATATCTCAAAGGTTATTGCTAAAGCGCATGTGCCGCAATCCGAGGCGCTTCTGTTGCGCATCGGCGATGTGGCTGAAATTGAGATTCCAGGCGTTGAGGGTGTGGTCAAAGCCCGTGTCAGTCTGGTGAGCCCGGCTCTGGATCTAGGGAGCACGACGATTGAAGTTTGGTTCGAAACTGATGATTCGAGCACCCAAATCAAACCCGGCATGAGCGTGAATGCTGAAATTGCGGCGAAGACAGTGAAGAATGCGGTTACCGTGCCGTCTTCTGCTGTCTTTAGGAATTCGGAGGGAGAGGATTATCTCCTGCTCGCTGGCCCCGATCATAAGGCTCACCAACGAATGGTTGAGGTCGGCGTCCGAAATTCTGACCTCGTGCAAATTGCGAAGGGCCTTGCCGTTGGGGAGCCCGTTATTTCGTCCGGCGGCTACGGTCTGACGGACGGTGCAGAGATTAGCGCGCCGGGGCTACCCTCTCGCCAAGATAAAATTGACGGCAAAAAGCCAACGGCGAATTCCTCCGAGCAGGTCAGAAACTGACGGCGCTTATGCGAGAAGCGGCCGACCCCATGCCATGGTTCCAGAAATTCTCCAAGCCGACATTATTCGTAGTTATTAGTCTTGCATTAGTGGGCATGTACCTCGCCTTTTCGATTCCTGTCGCAGTTTTCCCCAACACAGACTTCCCGAGAGTGGTGATTGGTGTGGACAACGGAGTCATGCCCATTGACCAGATGGTCGTCTCAATCACGCGACCGCTCGAAGAGGCCGTGAACAGTGTACCCGGCCTGCGGAAGGTAACGTCAGTGACGAGCCGCGGTTCGGCCGAAATTGATCTGTATTTCGACTGGAAGTCGAACATGATTCTCACCCTGCAACAGGTAGACGCGGTTGTAGCGAGAATGCAGTCGGCATTGCCGCCCGCGGCAAAAGTGGAGACGCACCGCCTGACATTTGCAGTATTTCCGATCATCGGCTACGCGCTAACGTCCCAGACAGTCTCGGAAACGCGGCTTTGGGAGATTGCGACGTATGACATTAAGCCGCGGATGAATCGCTTGGATGGCGTGTCAACTGTAATCGTTCAGGGCGGGAAGGTTCCAGAATTTCAAATCACACCTGACGCTACGCGGATGCTCGTAACTGGAATCACGGTGCAGGACATTCTCGACGCGGTTCGACGGACGAACATGATCGATTCGCCTGGACTGATAGAGCACAATCATCAACTGGTTCTCGGTTTGGTGACAGGGCAGGTGACGACTCCGGAAGAGATTGGTCAAATTGTCATCAAGAATACGCCGGCAGGAATACCTATTCAGGTGCGTGATATTGCGAACGTCGGCCCGTCGACAGCTCCGGTTTACACGGTGGTAACGGCAAATGGAAAACTCGCGGTTCTCTTGAATGTAAATCGGCAGCCAGATAGCAACGCGCTACAAGTCGCGAACGAAGTGCACGCGCTGACTGACCAACTTAAGCCTTTTTTGCCGCCAGGAGTGAGCATCGAGCCGTTTTACGATCAGTCAACCATCATTCAGGACTCGATCTCCAGCGTCCGCGATTCGGTACTTCTGGGCATACTTTTGTCTTCGATCATTCTCGTCGTGTTTTTGCGTGACTGGGGAAGTTCTCTCGTGGCGGGTTTGGTCATTCCAGCGACGCTGTTGATGACCTTCATTGTGCTCAAGATCAGCGGCCAAAGCTTTAACCTCATGACCTTGGGTGGACTCGCCGCCGCGGTGGGTTTGGTGATTGATGATGCAATTGTGGTCATCGAGAACATTGTGCTTCATCGCGATGCCGGCCAGAACAGGTTCGAAGCCATCCAGAGTGCGCTGCACGAGCTGACCGTTCCACTGATCGGCTCCACGATCACCCCAATCGTCGTATTCCTGCCACTGATAAGCATCACAGGGGTGACGGGCAGCTTTTTTCGTGCCCTTGCGGTGACTATGACGGTGGCCCTCGTTACGTCTTTGGTGCTTGCGCTTACTTGGACTCCAATTCTCAGCTTGTCTTTAATCCGGCGCAAGGAACGGCGGCTCGACAGCAGTGTGGCTCCGCACGCGACTCTCGACAGCTCGTCAACGCTCCAGGAGCCTAATTTGTTTGGCCGGGTTGTCGCCTTTTACGGGCGAATCATTCCAAAAGTGCTAAGGCGACCTTGGATTTTGTGGACGAGTTCGCTGGCAATTGTGGTCTTGGCAATCGTTTGCTACGGATTGCTCGATAGCGATCTATTGCCCGCCATGGATGAGGGTGGCTTCATTCTCGATTACTACACGCCGCCGGGCAGTTCGCTGACGGAATCGAACCGGCTTTTGGATCGCATCGAACAAATTCTACACTCCACTCCCGAAGTGGAAACAACATCTCGCCGGACAGGATTGCAGCTTGGTTTGGCAGCGGTGACGGAATCGAACAACGGAGACTTCACCGTAAGTCTGAAGAGCAAGCGCAGTCGCGATATTGACGAAGTTATCTCCGACGTACGGACGCAAATCGAAAGGCAGGTGCCTGCGACGAAGGTGGAATTTGTGCAGTTGCTGCAGGACATGATCGGGGACCTGACGAGCCAGCCGGAGCCAGTGGTAATCAAGTTGTTTGCGCAGGACGGCAAACTCTTGAACGACACGGCACCCAAGGTCGCGGATACGATCGGGAAATTGCCAGGAGTCGTGGATGTTCTGAATGGAGTAGAGAACACGGTTAGCGGTCCGGCGGTAACTTATCGAGTTGACCCGTCCATCGCTGCACATTCAGGGTTTACTGCCGACGAGGTCGCGGTTGACGCCGCGGCGGTATTGGAAGGCGAACCGGCGGCTACTCCGATGATTCTGGATGATCGACCGTACACGATCAGGGTTCGATTCCCCGAGCAAAGCCGTGCAACGCTCGATCAAATGAGCAACACCGTACTTACAAGCTCGACCGGTCATGCCGCGACGCTGGGCTCGCTTGCGAAGATTTCCGAAAATCCTGGTGAGACGGAAATCCGGCGGGAAAATCTACAGAGATTGGTCGAAATTACGGGGCGATTCGATGGAATTGGGCTCGGGAAGGGAATGAGTGCGGTTCGCGCCGCCGTCGGCGGTCTGCATCTGCCGCCGTCAATACGGGTGGAATACGGTGGCCAATACGAAGAGCAGCAGAAATCGTTTAAAGACTTGTTGTTTGTTTTGTCGCTGGCTTTGCTGTTGCTCTTCGTCGTATTGCTATTCGAATTCCGGACGTTTGCTGCCCCCGCATCAATTCTGGTATCCGCTCTGCTCTCCATATTTGGTGGACTTGCGGCGTTGTTGATTACCGGCAAGACTTTCAACATCGCATCATTTATGGGCATGATCATGGTCGTGGGGATCGTCGCGAAGAATGGAATTTTGTTACTAGACGCAGAGCACGGTTTCCGCGCAGCCGGAGATTCGTTGGAGGTGGCGATGTTGAGGGCAGGGCAACGTAGACTTCGTCCGATTGCGATGACTGCCCTCGCGACAATTGCCGGCATGCTGCCTCTCGCCTTCGGCATTGGGTCGGGTTCGCAGATGCTGCAGCCGTTGGCGATCGCCGTCATCGGCGGAGTTCTTAGTTCTATGGTATTTTCTCTGATCTTTACGCCCACGATTCACTACTATCTACAGCGGCAGAGATATTTCGCTGCAATTCTGGCTTCCATGAATTGAGCAGACGCTCGTGATTGCCCGCCGAACGACCAGCTCTAAAGCTTCATGCCTTCTTCGAACCGGCGGCTTTCAACAGTCCGAGGTCTATTAGACTCTCGGCGGTCGCGACCACAGCTTCCTCATTCGATCGCGGCGCCCAACCCAGCAATTGTCTTGCTTTCTCGTTCGAGGCGTTCTTGACCTTGCCTAACTCAGGCAGAATCTGTTTCACCGCGGGATCGAAAACAGAGGCAATGTGCACCATCCAGTTGGGTAGCTGCCGGGTAGGCACTTTTCTGGCTGCGGGCCCAAGGCGTTCTTTCAGGATTTTGGCAAGATCGATCAAAGCGAGAAATTCGCCCGCCACCGAGAGGAACCGCTGGCCGCGAGCGGCCGGATTTGTCATCGCACGCATATGCAAATCAGCAACGTCGCGTACATCGACTGCACCGAAAGTTATTTTTGGGCAGCCGGGAACCGCTCCATCCATCAGGCGTTGCACAATAAGGATCGAAGTGGAATAGTCCGGCCCGAGCACCGTGCCGAAAACGCCGACGGGATTAACCACAGCCAACTCCAGTCCTTCGCCTTCACTTGCGATGAAATCCCAGGCGGCGCGCTCGGCGAGAGTTTTGGATTTCGCGTATGCGCTGATCTCCGTGCTGTCAGGATTGCTCCAGTCGCTCTCGGTGAACGGAGTGGTTCTTGGTGGGTGACCATAGCCGATTGCTGCAAAGGACGACGTCAGGACGACACGCTTCACCCCTGCATCGCGTGACGCGCGAAGCACTCGAACCGTTCCCTCGCGAGCCGGCACGATGATTTCGTCTTCATGCTTTGGGACAGTCGGCGGAAATGGCGACGCAACGTGGAGAACGTAATCGCAACCTCTAACTGCTTCGGCCCATCCGGCATCGCTTCCAAGATCGGTGCCGAAAAAAGAAAGTCGGTCTTCAGGTTGCGCCCCGCCACGCGTGAGCATGGCTCGAACGTCACTTTCGCGATTTAGGTTTCGCACGGTGGTGCGAACCTTGTGGCCTGCCGCGAGCAATTGTAAGATGCAATGACTTCCGACAAAGCCCGAGCCGCCAGTCACCAGGACCGTATTCATTTCGACCTCTCGTTCAGAGTTGGGTTGATGAAAACTGACACAATAGAAAATCGCCCGGCGATCTGGCTATTGTGTCAATCGATCATACGTTTCAGATTCCATCTTGGAGTTGGATGAAGTAGGCGGCAGCTTCGACTTAGAAGTATGAATCTGCCAACTGGACAATGCCGCGCAGATTCGACAAGTGAGCACTTAAGCGTTGGTAGAAATAGCGAACCGAATCCTGTATCTCCGCCAGTTGTCCAGAGGAACTCATGACCATAAACCGATCTGCGCCAGGGCCGGAAACAATCATGAACGCAGTCGCAGCAGCGGGAGCGTGTTTTTCGAGAAACGCTTGAGTTCCGTCCATCCAGGCCAACGCTAGCTTCTGCCATTCGCGCTGGCGTTCCGCCTCGAGAGCCGTAGTAACAGTACCGCCCACCGGGACATTCCTTTGTAACTCAAGGCCCTTGTCAATGATTTGCGTGAGCGCGTGACGGCGGCCGGAGATTTGCTTGGCTCGGGAAGCTGCAAGGTTTTCTCGTGCCCTTGATCGCATCTCCGTCCAAACAATGACGCCGAGGACGGCGATTTGCATGGCAACTATCAGCCAGTCGATTGGTCTCGTGTACTCGAACACACGCAAATTGTAGAAGTTGACGCTCGTGAAACAAATGACTGCTGAGGTTCCTTAGGGTTCTCAGGAAGTTCGCTGATGAGGAAACGGGTGGCGAATTTAGCTTGCCGATTTACGGCGTTCACGTTCGTCGGGAACGAAATCTCTGCCACATTTGGGGCAGCGCATGGTGTCCCAACCAGTTCTAACAATTTTTTCCGGCGGAATGGAATACGCACACTTAGTGCATGTTGTGCGTGGATCAAATGGCCTGTAAATCTTGCCCCTTGGCATCGAGCGCTGCCCCCAGTTAGTTCTTAAGATGCCCGCAAATAGTGCGGGGTTTCAAATGAGCGTAATTTTCGCTAGTCCAAACCCATACATGTGCAGAGATTCGCTTTAATGGTGAATTTGTTTTCACATTCGATGGGTTGTTCAAACAATCCGCAGTTCACAAGCTACCGGCTGCGTTTGCTTCGCAGCCCAACCGCTCGATGAGGAGCATTTCAGAGAACCCCCGCAATCCGCAATCCGCGCTCCGCGATGTGGCGCACACTGTCAAAGAGTTCAGCGAGTTCGAATGTTGAAATAAAGAGGATTGCGTAGAAGGCATCCGCTCTGGTTTCCATGTAATGCAGCGGCCGTTCTGTCACGAAGCGGCGCAGGCCTTTCAATTGGCACAAACATGCAACGCCAGTACCCAGTAAAGCTCCGGCAAGGATGTCGGTTGGATAATGAATTCCCAGATAGACCCGAGGCAAGCACACCGCGAAGAGTGCATGACACAGAGCCAGAATTCCTAAGGGCCTGGACACAAGTAATAGTGTGACGGCTAAGCAGAAAAACACAGCGGCGTGATCGCTCGGAAAAGAACTCCAACCCATCAGACTGCCAGGATCGGCGCCATAAGGAATCACGAAATGTAAATCTGGATTGTGCAGAGGCCTGACCCGAAACGGAAGGCCCCGAGCCAATATCCTGGCAGCAACGAGCGATGCCACAGTCGCTATTAATCCAAAGAGAAGAATTTCGCGTTTTTCAGAAGATGTATTTCGATCGTTCGATTCGAACCAGATGTACCAGAACAACAGGAAAACGAATCCTCCAAGAATCAGCACGTTATGACTGAGTGGCCAGATCGCCTCATCTACTGGCACGCTGCGACGCGCGAAGCCATTCAAGAAGTGAAGAATCGTAGTGTCGAACCCATTCATCGGACCGGCCTTTTCATGTTTCCTGCGAAGCGAACGATTTGAACATTTGCAACCGAGAGTTTTGTGTTGAACCGAGACGCCTCTCCACGTTGTGTATCGCCATGAACAAACAATCTGCGCGTTTCTACCGGCCGCGGCAATTAACGAGCGAACACGTACGCGAATGCGAATAACAGTCCGAGGACTGACGAAGTCATAAGAACGAAACCGTAGCGAATGTCGTTTTTCATTGTGTTCTCCTTGATCAATTGGGCTTGCAGCAGAATGTGACCCTGAACCGCGCTCGGCAGCTGTTCGAACGGGCGCACATCGATGGTGGATTTACGCCACTTTGCGAACGCCTGTTGCACACAGTCTGAGTCGTGATTTGAGTTCGTATTCATGCTGTTTTTTGCTTTCAATCAAGAGGGGTAAGAAAGGCGGCATTTGATGGAGCCTGGGAGAAAACGGAAGTTCCAATGGACGGTTACTTGCGGTAGTGGCTGGAAATCGGGAAGGAAGATGAGGTTATGCGGCTAACGGATTGAAACCGTTGCAGGAGAAGCCCCTAATGGCACCAAGGTGGGATGCCTCGTACGCGCCGCGTTCGACGGATGGTCCCCAGTTCCTACTCGCTCATTAGATAGATAACCGGGACACCGGACTTGCGCTTGGTCGACTCCCAGTAACGGACCAGGATGGAATAGACCGACAATCCCACCTCGCCTTCGCCCCACAACGCGTACCCTATCGATTGGCGCATGGGGTCACGACGGGTAAGCCCAAGAATGAGGCTCTTCGGGCACAACAATTCACTCAAATACGCAATCACGTTGGCAGTCGCGACGGCGCCCCAAACGTCGATGACGAATCGTTCACCCTCGGTGGTCACGCGGACACGAAGGGATGACAGGAAATCGCTGCGGTTATCCAGAAGATTTATGTACAGAAATGCGAGCGGCCCTTCGATTTTGAAATGCTGTTCAACCTTTGAGCCGAGTTGATCGCGATATTGCGGATCATTTGCGTGGTGGGGAATCAGATTTACTTTGTGATTGCTAATCGAGTTCCAGAGTCGTTCGGATTGATCATCTACAAACTCTACATCCGCAACTCTCATTTCAGTGGCGCGATAGTATCGGCTGATTCCTCCGACAAGTAGCAGAAAGACAGTAAAGCAGCTGGCAATGATGACGCCGGTGGGTCGCTCAATCACGTTAGCAACCAGGGTGTAGCCGAAAACCAGAGTGATGATTCCGAAATAGATCGCAAGTGAACGCGTCTTTAGTCCTTTCTCACGTTCCTGCCAGAACGCCAGAGTAACTGCGATCGCCGCGGACAGCATGAGCACCAGAACACCCGTCGCGTATGCACTTCCTTGTTCCTCGACTCCAGCTCGAAAAATTGCAGTCACGAGTAGATTGATGCCCAGCAATACCAATACGAGGGGGCGTCTGTAAGCCACCCAGTGAGGCGCCATGCCGAGCCTTGGCAGGTATCTTGGAATCAGATTTAATAGTCCCGTCATCGCGGATGCGCCTGCGAACCAAAGGACGAGAATGGTAGAGAGATCGTAAAGGCTGCCGAAAGCTCCCCCAAGATAGTGGTGCGCCAAATAAGCGATGGCGCGTCCGTCCGCTTCGCCGCCCGGACGGTAGGCGGATTCTGGAATCAGGAGAGCGGCCACGAAGCTCGACACCAGAAGCATGGCGCACATGACCAAAGCGGCGCTTAGCAACAATTTGCGCGTAGCCTTGATTCTTGCTTCTGGCCGGGAGGTCTCAGGCCTTGAATGAGATTTCGCTCCTCCGTCGTTAGAGACGAGGGGCATCACTGAAACTCCGGTTTCAAATCCGCTCAATCCAAGAGCAAGCTTGGGAAACACGATCGCGGAGGCGAGTAGAATCGCCGTCCAATCACCGTGTGAGCGCAGCCCGTCGTACCAATGAGAGAGCAGTTCAGGACGCAACCAAATCACCCGCATTGCGTAGACCAGAACGCACGCGTTTAGCACCAAGTAGGGAGCGGCCACGGCGACGGCAAGCCCGATGGCTTCACGAAAGCCAAGCCAAAAAACAACCGCAAGGAGAGCCAGGAGGATGAAAGTCAGGGCAACATGTTTCTCGCCAAAAAAGGGATGAAGGTAAGGATTGGCGCTGGCGTGCCGTGCTGCATCCGCCGCCGACAACGTCATGGTTATGACGAAGTCGGTGCTGGCAAAGCCCAGCAGGCATAAGACAAAAAATTTACTCTTCCAGCCGGAAAAGAGATTTTCCAGGAGCGCAATGGACCCTTGCCCAGCGTAGGAACGGCCGGCAACCGCGGCGTAGACCGGAACAGCCCCCAGCAGCGTCACCAGAATTAGAACTCCCGTTGCGGAAACCGATAGCGCACCCGCAGCCAGCAGTGCAATGCCGGGTTGGTAACCGAGAGTAGAGAAATAATCGACTCCGGTAAGCCAGAGCACCATGTACCAGGGATGTGTTTTTTCGCCAGTCTGCGGACTATCCAGTGGTTCGCCTGCGAGAAGTACTTTAGCGAGCCCATTTCGAGATCGGTTGTCGCGCTCGACAAGAGGTTTGACGGAATGGGTGTCGTTCATGAGCAGGGATCAATTAATGAATGCATCAGCTGCACCGTACGTTGGCAGCCCGCACGAGTCCAGCAACAACAATGTAGTCCTTAACTATGGGCATTCAAGATTTGCATCGGCATTCCATATTTTGGGCGCAGCGTAATCAGTTGCTGCATCTGTACCCGGGCGGAGGGCAGCAGGCGAAACTTCCATTTCTGCGCCAACGTGGCAAGTATCAGAATGCCTTCGGTCCACGCCATGGCTTCGCCAATGCATTGGCGAAATCCCGCACCAAAAGGGAAATAAGAAAACTTCGGGAACGTGGCTCGTCCGGCCGGTGCAAAGCGTTCCGGCAGATAGCGCGCTGCGTCCACGAAATTTCGTGGATCGCGATGAGCAATGAATTGGCTTATGAGCACGGTTGTTCCGGCGGGTAAATGATAGTCGCCCAGAGTGAAGTCACGCAGCGCCTGCCTGCCCATTGCCCAAACTGGAGGATAGAGTCGCATAGCCTCCGCGAGCACCATCTCGGTGTACTTCAGTTGAGGGACGTCGTCTGCAGTTGGCAGTCGCGAATGAAGCACCGTGTCGATCTCTTCGTGAAATCTTTGCTCGGCTTCGGGGTTTTGCGAGAGCAAATACCAGGTCCAGGTGAGCGCGCTCGCGACGGTTTCGTAGCCGGCGAGAAAGATAGTGATGACCTGATCGCGTAGATATTGATCACTCGCGGCGTCTTTTTCACCGGATAATCCCTCAGATTCCAGCATCAAGTCGAGGAGATCAGGATCCCCGGCGGGTCTTTTGCGGTGTTCGTCGATCATGTGGCAGACGATCGCGTCTAACCTCGCCTTCGCCTTTGTGAACTTTGCGACCGGTGGAACGCCGAAATTGATCAACGTTTCGACGGCGGGCAAAGCGATTAGATAATGGTAGATGCCCATGATCGCATTGATGGCGTCGCCTAGTTCTTTCACTTCCGGGCCCAACTCCGTGCTGAAGAGGGTTCGCGCGACAATCCGCAAGGTGAGCCCCATCATCTCAATCGAAATGTCGCGGTGGTCTCTATCGCGCCACTGTTCCCGCAAACGCGCCGATTCCTCGACAATCGCTTCAGAATATGCGGTAATGCGCTGGCGGTGAAATCGAGGTTGAGCGACCCTGCGCTGGGACTTATGCATGTTCCCCTCAGCGGTAATCATGCCGTCGCCCAGCAACATCTTGGTGCGTTGAACTATCCTCTCTTTTACAAAATTGTCGTTTTGCACGACCAGAACTTCGCGAATATAGTCCGGATGGTTAAGGAAAATGATATGACCACGGCCGAGTTTGTAATGCGCGATGCCACCGTATTTTTCGCTGAGATGCTGAAACAGGCTGATTGCATCGCCGGGGCGGAACTTTGTGCCTGTATACCAGAGAAGATTGCGTTTTAACCCAGGGGGGAAATTGTATTCTGAACTACTGGACGGCATGCTTAAATCTTATGCGACGACATCCGTCCTTGCCGGAAATAATGCATGAAATCGGCGATTTTCGCGGGTCTCGCCAGTGAAGAACCAACTGATAGAAGATTGATTGCACCTTAAGATTGAGAGGTCATAGCAGAACAAGGTGACAAGAAATTTGTTCACTCTTAACGGAATCGCGCTACGGGAGATCATGGAGCGCACCTGGGCCGAGATCCGGGCGGATGACGTCTTTGGGAAGGCCGCACAACTTGCCTATTATTTCTTCCTGGCGCTTTTCCCGTTCCTGATTTGCGTGATTGCGAGTTTGAGCGTTTTCGGAAGTGCGGATCGCGGCCGAACCCTGCTTTTTGACCTATTCGCGCGTTTTCTGCCGCCGCCTGCGTTCCGTTTGATCAGTGATACGTTCGACGAGATTATCCAATCGAGCGGCCCGTTAAAAATGTCGTTTGGCATTGTGGCTTCGCTGTGGTCGGCGTCCCTCGGCATGGGCGCGGTTATGGATACCCTGAATGCGGCCTACAAGGTGAAAGAGACTCGCTCCCTGATCAAGCAATACATCATCGCGATCGAGCTTACCTTTGCAATCGGGCTGCTGCTTGTCGGTTCGCTCTTATTGGTAGTTCTCGGCCACCGGGTCGCCGTAGCCTTCTTTTCGAGAGATCTTGCGGTAATCGTTTGGAAGATTGCACAGTGGCCGCTGGGCTTAGCCATGCTTCTGCTGGCATTCGCCATTATTTACAACTTCGGGCCGAACCTAATCAACCGACGCTGGCACTGGATCACTCCTGGAGCGATTGCCGGGGCATGCATGCTGTTGATCATTTCTGTCGGCTTGCGAACTTATCTTCATTATTTCGGAACCTACAACGCGACCTACGGTTCCTTAGGGGCAGTGATCATCCTCCTGTTGTGTTTCTATCTGAGCGGGTTGGCGGTGCTTTCCGGCGGTGCTTTGAATGGAGTACTGGAGACGCTTCCCGCACGGGTCGAAACCGCTGAATCCCACTCCTCGGTCGAATCAACCTCCGCATAGGGTTTTGTACTACTTTCCGATAGATCGAAACAGTGACGTTAATTTTTCAGAGCCCTATATCAAAAGCCCTCCGGCTTACTCCTATTCATTGAGCGGCAATCTCCCTTAGCCGCAATCGCTCCATAGATAGAGATCGGAGAGCAACACTTACATCATGAGAAGTGGACAGGATGTGGTTGCGTGGGGATGAGCCGGCCCGGACAGCAGTTAGAGATCACGTTAACCATTGATGCGAAGGGTGGGAGGCAAGCTGCGGCCACTTATAACGAGCGCAAGCGCTCTCGTTTCCGGCGGGCGGAATCCGTAGAGAATCAGGCCCCGCTCAGTTCGGATGAGGTTCGCGTCACCATCAAAATTTGCCTGCAACAACCCGGTCCGGCTCCCATTCTCGGCTTGGGGCGTGTGATGAGAAGGCTCTGCGTCGCACCTTCCGACGCAGAGCCTGATCTGGGATTGGGGCTTGAGGCAACCATGCTCAAGTTCGTCTCCGCCTATCCTGACGACGAATTTCTGAAGTGTATTTACGAAAGCTTGCATAAGCGCTTTGCCGCTACGAAACACTCGCCCGCGCAGACCTCGAAAGTCTTGCGTGAACCGCCTGCCCGGCCAGTCGACGACGGGCTCTTACCGCTGCCAGGGTTCGCGACCATCTCCGACGAAGAGTTGCAAAGATCGCAGGAATCCAACTACGAACAGGATGAGTCCGTGCAATCCATTCAAAGTCATTACGACAATTGCCTGCAGTTGTTGAAATTTACCCTGCCGCGCCTATTGCGGGATGAAGGTTTTCGCTCGACGATCGTCGAGTTGCAAAGCGATGGATGGAGGGACTGGCACATTTTGTTGGCGATTGTCAGGATCCGACTGAATTACGTGACCCGGCAGATCACGCCCAAATGGTCAAAGTCCGAAGAATATCAAGAGACTTATCGCCGGTTTCTGCAACATGCGGAAGAAGAAGCGGATCCCGCGCCGTTGGTCGACCTGTTCACAATCGAAGAGATGCGCCAAGCGTTGATGCTAAGCCAATTGGCAATCCTTCGGGGTATGGGGTTTGATTGCCGGCAGGAGTTGCATGTGTCGAAGGCTGTTGATGCCTTCCGGCGTAGATTCAACTACTGGACCGACGACGTAAAGCATGGCGATCCGTTCGCGGAAAGCGAAAATCGGCCTATGGCCGGGCGGTAGCGCCAGGGCCAGTCGCGTCTCCTCTGCAGGTCGCGAAGCTCGGGTGATTTTGATTGATAGCCGGTTTCAGGAGGGACGTTGGGCAAGGGCGCGAGGGCGATTACAAAATCGGTAGAGTAAATCTGCGCTGGCACGAAAAAATGCAAGCATACTCGTCAGGATGAACGTGGCAAGCGTTCCTTTCGGCTTCAATCGCGCATAAACGACATTCATGCTCCACGCGGGGCTTGTGTACAGCATTCCTGCTTTTGGCAAGCCTACTCGTTCTCTCACCGGTGGCTCGTAAACGATCTTCTCAATGCCATCATTGAAAAACTTCGCCATCTGCAAAATCCGCTTGCTATAAAGATTTTGCGCGCGTTGCGGCAAGCGGCCTCGATTACGATATTTGATTATCAGATCGGAGGCTTCTGACGCGTGCCGCAGCGCCGCCGTGACTCCATTCGAAGTCATGGGATCGACCATCGAAGCCGCCTCACCCGCCATCATCCAGTTGGGGCCCGCAACGCCAAGGTGAACCCGGCACCGGAAAGAAGTGATATTCAATGGACTACGTACCCCACCGTCTAGCAACGGCTTGAAGCGCGGAAAGTTTTCCAGTTGTTGCCGGAAAACCTCTTCGACCGACAAACCACCATCACGCTTGGTTCTAACGGCGGCACCGGAAAGAACGAATCCGACGCTGACGATTCTCGGACGGATCGGTATCTCCCACGTCCATCCTAGGTATTGGCCGTGGCCGGGGTCCATGTAGAGCGTCGTGCCTTCAACTTGTTCGCTGACATTGAAATATGTCCATGCAGCGACCTTTGGCGGCCCATACTGAATTGCGGGCAGATCAAACTCACGTGCGAGCACGGGAGCGCCAAATCCCGATGCATCGATGTACCAGCGGGAAGAGAACTCTAAGCCACCTTCTGTCCGTACGGACAAGATCCTTCGATCTTGTTTTTCGATCTGGGTCACTTTGTCCTGGACCAGATGGATGTTCTCGCGGGCGATCATCTTTTGCAGTTCATCGTCCAGGCGAACGCGGTCTACGTGCAGGGTTCGCAATTCCACATGAAAGGGAAAACCGGAAAGCCAGGGAGATGGAATGTAATCTTCCCCGCCTCCATCCGGCATTTTGACGGTGACGTGGCGCTTCCATGTGGCAATTTCCTCCCGGACCAGCAGTTCCATCGGTAGCCCGAGGACTCTAAGTAGTTCCGGGGCAGACCAATCCAAAGACTCCCCGACCGCAGGCCGGCTGGGCGTTTCCGGTTGAATGCAGACCACGCTGAATCCGGCACGGCTGAGATGCAAGGACGCAGCTTTGCCCGCCAAGCCACCGCCAATGATCGTTACATCATGGGAGGTGATGGGTGTCACCTGGGGGGACATTGAGCATCTCCATCCGTTGAGGATTGAAAGATTTTATCAGTGTGAAGCGTAGACGGCGGATTCAGTTTGCATTCCTGCGGAAGCAAAACTGTGCGAAGCGCGGGAGGAATCGAGAGTCTTGAGGGTCTGTTCCATTTGCCAGACATGCCGGCGCTGATGTGCCGCAAGCATGCGAAATGCGCCGTAAACGTTGTATTGGAAGCGCGCATATACGGGAGATGTGATGCTTACCTGATCGATTCCGAGTCCGAATGTGGAACCTACCACATGAGAAAGTTGGGCTTGCGATTGTTCGAAGCCGCCCCATGCGGTTTCATATTCGTCTCGGCTGGGAGCGAGGGGGGGCCAACACTTTGAAACGAAGCCGGTAAGGCGGCTCAAGATTCGCGATGAAAATGCGAGCCAAAATTCCGGTTCTCAAAGCACGGTTCCTGGGAAGCTTTGGAGCATTTGCGATTGCGGCTTTTATGGCAGGAAGGAACGCGTTTGTGGTCTGGGTGAGATGATCGAGGCATTCAGCGACCGACCATGAACCAGGCTGCAGCCGCGTCGTTAAATCGTCATTTGAGCGCGCTGAAACCAGATTTTGTGCTTTTTTTGTAACCGCTTCGATCTCAGCGAAAATGGCCTGAAGTTGCTGTTCTGACTTATGAGATTTCGTGCCGCAAATAGAGTTAGCGTTCTCTCGAGGCTCAAAGCTTTCGGCCTTCTGGGCTAATGCTCTCATAAGTCTATGGTTCCGTTAATATTTAGAAGTAAAGAGTGGCGCAAAAAGAAGGTAGCCCGCAGCCGGAATAGCAACAATAGTAAAAAAATACTACGTCTTCATTTAGGCACCGAAAATCCGCGCAAAATCCCCTAAACGATTGAAAATGAATTACTTGGCTAGTTGGGTGCGCGGCTTCGACGTGTTGTTCGCCTGCTTGCAAGATCGAACTATTGCGGATTGTCACTTACTTTATGCGGAGGTAGTGACACTAGGGCGAGCGACGATTTGAGGCGGTCCGAAGTTTAGCTGGCGACGCGAACCGTCGAAGCGATCGTGCGCTTGATAATTTCGGTCGGTCTTTCCGACGAAGTGGAGCGGCTGCTTTGTACCGCCGCCGCAATGTCCTGCTCAAGCACTTCCAATTCCTGCGAACTTATGATTTCTTTCAACTCTTCTGTCAAAGCTCGCGTGTTCTCCCGCAGTTCGTGAGAACTTTCCTCTGCCATCCTGAGCCAGTAATAGGCGGAATGCTTGCTCTTCTCAATTCCGTCGCCTTCGAAATTGTGGCCACCGCTACACCGCTCGATATTCTTCCGATTGCAGCCAGGCAGCCGGACGTTGCACTGATTAGCTTGGAATTTGATGGCGGACCAAAGCGGGGTTTGGGCATTGCACGGACCCTAAATGCGGCTCATCCCGCAACTCGCATCGTAATTTTGCTAGATGAAAATACGCGAGAGTCCATCATCTCGTCGTTCCGTTGTGGCGCGACTGGCGTTTTCTGTCGCAACGAGCCCGTGTCGGAGTTGCACACCTGCATCTCCGAGGTAAGCCGGGGGAAAATTTGGACTGGACGCAAACAAGCGCAATATCTGCTCGACGCACTGCGCAGCACGCCCTCGTTTGACGGCATCAGCGGCGGCAAACTGAGCTTGCTCTCTCCACGGGAGTTGGAAGTCGCCGAGCATGCCGCTCAGGGACGAAGCAACAAACAGATTGCCGACCAATTGGACCTCAGCGAACACACGATCAAAAATTATCTGT
>Ga0206971_10206_pt2 | contig 20727 bp, 14 predicted proteins | sample Alteio_BWOrgHeat_85_FD_152917 | JGI IMG/M metagenome (GOLD analysis project Ga0206971, IMG submission 152917) | Enriched cells from forest soil in Barre Woods Harvard Forest LTER site, Petersham, Massachusetts, United States -... | ecosystem: Environmental > Terrestrial > Soil > Temperate forest >...
ACCTTGATGCCCCAAGGTTCCGTTTGCGTGTCCAGAATGATCTGGAGCTTCGCGTTGACTTTGTCGCGCTGCGAGAGGATTTCGTCGAGCTCGAACTGGCCGACGACGCTGCGGATGGTAGTTTGGGCCAGTTGCGACGTCGCGTAGGTAAAGTTCTGTACTTGCGAGACGGCGAGATTGGCGTCAACAACGCGGAAGTAGCAGACGGCGTTCACTTTCACGGAGACGTTGTCGCGCGTGATGATGTCCTGCGGCGGGACGTCGAGCGTTTCGATGCGCATGCTAATGCGCGTGAGAGTCTCGATCGGCCAGAAAACCAAACGGACGCCGGCGCCTTTGGCTTCAGGAAGAAGGCGGCCGAGGCGAAGCACCACGCCGCGTTCCCACTCTTTAATGATGTAGATCGAATTCCAGAACCAGATCAGGACGAAGACGATGATGACCATGGTGCCGACGCTGAACTCGAACATGAAGCCTCCTCAGAAAGTCGTGCGGTAAATAAATTGATTGCCGACCATTTGTTGCGATCGGAAAGCCCAAACTGGGGTGAATCTGTTGATCTTGCCGAGCTGGGGCGAAGCATGCGGCGCCCCTACACTTGCCGTTCGCTAAATCCTTCTACATTGCGGAGGCCGGTGAATCGGATGGTTCTACGTAAAGTTTGAGACCGTCGATTTTCAGGACGCGGACGGATTTCCCTTGGGCGACGGGCTGCGTCGATGTGGCGCGCCAGAGTTCGCCGTGGACGCGGATCATTCCGTCGTTTTCATTGCTAACGGGCTCGATGACGATGCCTTCGGCGCCGATCATTTCTTCGCGGCCGGTTGTTTGTTTCCATTTGCGTGAGCGCAGGACCAGACGCATCAGCAAGATTGTGAGGACAGCGAACGGCAGGGTGACGCCAACCGCTGTGCCCAAGCTGACTCCGCCAGCGGTGAATGGCGAGCGGATGAGGAACAGCGCGCCGAGAAGCATCGAGACGATGCCGCCGACGGCAAGCACACCGTGGCTCGTGAATTTTGCTTCAAGTACAAATAGCGCGAGAGCGAGAAGGATTAAGAAAATTCCAGCGATGTTCACGGGGAGGATCTGCATCGCGTAGAGCGCGAGGACGAGACAGATGCCACCTGCCACGCCGGGAGCGATCATGCCGGGATGCGTGAATTCGGTGTAGAGGCCGAGGACGCCGACGATGAGCAGGAAGAAAAACATGTCGGGAGCGACGATGCGCGAGAGGAATTTCTGGCGCGGGGAGAGTTCGAAGTCGGTGCGCGACGGATTTGAAAGCGCAAGTGTGACTTTGGTGCCGTCGAAGCGGGTGATCTCGCGGCCGTTGAGCTGGCGCAGCAGGTCGTCTTCGGAACTCGCGACGACGTCGATCATTTTCCCGTCGAGCGCTTCTTTTTCGGTGAAGGCTTTGGCGTCGGTGATGGCTGTGGCCGCGAGCACCGGATTGCGATTGCGTTTGTCGGCATAGCTTCGAAGAAAAGCGAGCGCGTCGTTGTTGATTTTTTTGCGCATCGTTTCGTCGATGGCCATCGCGTAGCCGCCGACGATCATGACCGGAGATGCGGCGCCGGTGTGTGTGCCGGGGGCCATCGCGGCGATGTCGGCGGAAAGCAGAATGTAGAAGCCGGCGCTGGCGGCGCGCGAACCGGTGGGGGAAACATAGACGGCGACGGGAACTTTGGAATTGAGAATGTGCTGAACGATGTTTTCCATCGACGAGCTCAGGCCGCCGGGGGTGTCCATGGTGATGAGAATGAGAGAGGCGTTGCGGCGCGCGGCTTCGTCGATGCCTTCGTCGAGGTAGGTGGCGAGGATGGGTTCGATTTCGGCGTCGATTTTCAGGTGGAGGATGGTTTGTTGGGCGGAAGTCGTTTTGTCGGCGTGCGAGGGCGATGGAAGGAGACACAGAGATGCGATCAGAGCGCACGCGATAACGATGATGAGGCGTGCTCCGGCCCAATTCTGGAGGTGCGCGCGAGTTCGAATGCGGGTGGTTCTGCGCATGCGGGAAAAGGCTGTACGTAAATAGATTACTACGAGTGGCGAGAATTGTGGTGAACGGCAGATGTCAAGACGCAGTGATTGTGCGGGCTTGGGGCGCAGCGTGCTGCGCCCCTACAACAGCGTGGCAAGACGCGGGGAATTGTGATTGTCGGTTTGGTGTGGGTAAGGCTGCGTCTAAACCCGCACCCTCTGAAGGCTGAGGGTGCGGCACCCGAGACACGACCTGGTGGTTTTGATCGAAGCTGGGCCGGTTGAGATCAGGTCCTTTAGACGACGACAGGACGACGGCACGACGGCAGCGGGCCTCGCGTCGCGTTTGCTTACTGGGATTGGGGGGAGCCGGTGGGGGGCTTTTGGTTTTGGAGGTGGTCGAGGAGTTGTTTGGCTTCGGTGTAGTTGGGGGCGAGGGCGAGGGCTTTTTGGGCTTCGGTGCGGGCGAGGGCGAATTTGTTTTGTTCCATGTAGACGCGGGCCAGTATGGTGCGGACCACGGCGGAGTCGCGGCTCTTGAGGGAGGCTTGGAGTTCTGTGATGGCGTCGTCGAATTTGTAGCGTCGGCGATCGACCTCGGCGAGGCCGAGGTGCGCGGCGGCGTTGTTCGGATCGGTGGCCAGGGCGGCGCGGAATTGTGCTTCGGCCAGTTCGAGGCGGCTGCCCGCGAGTTCCTGGCGACCTTGGCGAATGTGGGCTGTCGCTGATGCGCTTTCGCCGTTCGTCGAAACAGGGGGCGGAGTGCCGGAAGATAGGACTTCCAGACGAAGCGCGGTGACGTCGAGATCGGTTTTGACGCGGTCGAGGTGCGACTGGGCGTCGCTCTTGGGATCGACGTGGATCGTGGGCAGCGCGTTCGGACCGAGCGCTTCGGCGACAGCGTTGCGCTCTTCATCGGCTTCGGCTTTCTTTCCTGCCTTATCAAGAGACTGGATCAATAGAGCGCGGTCTTCGGCGTTGTCGGGCTCGCGCTGGACGGCTTCACGGAACGAAGCGGCTGCGGCGTTGAAATCATTGGCGCGAAACTCGAGCAAGCCTAGGTTGAAGGGATAGTCGTCTTCGTCGGGGTCGAGCTCGACGGCGTGTTTGAAATCGCCTTGGGCGTCGGACGTTTTGCCTTCGCGGGCGAGCGCGAGACCGAGGTTATTGAGAATCTCAGGAAGATCGGCACCGGAAACCGAGCGAGTAGCGCCAGGCGCCTCATTGCCGTGAATCGAATCTTGAAGCGCAACAAAAACTTGTTCCGCCTTGTCGGGCTGGTTGAGCTTCAGCCGGCAGACACCGATCGCGAAATTGGATTCCACGTAGTGGGGGTTTGTCTTGGGGATGCGACCGAACCACGGGAGCGCGGAATCGCAGTCTCCCTTTCCGGCGTAGGTCTCGCCGAGCGCGTAGGCAGGATCGGGCCAGTTCGGATCGAGGCGCGTCGCTTCTCGGAGCTCGCGGAGGCGTGGCTCGTCGTCGTTGGCGAGGATGCCGCGAACGAAATGCTCGAAGGCGTCGAGGCGCAGGGGACGGAGAGTTTTTGAAAACTCAGGAAGAGCGAGAGGATAGGATTTGTCGTTGGCGACGAGAATGTGCCAGACGACTTTCGCCTGCATGTCCATGAGCGTGGTGAGCGGGCCGGTTTCGCTGACGGGCGCGACCAGGGCGGGCGGATCGACACGAAGCAGGTGGGATTCGACGGTCAAATTGGTGCCGTCGGAATTGAAGGAACCGAAGATCACATAGTCGGCGTCGAGATCCTGGGCAATGCGCAGCATCGTGGCGCGGGAGAGTTTGGCCGAGGTGGGCAAGCCGTAGCGCTCGAGTTCGCTGGCGCGACCTGTGTGGGAATAGACCTGTTCGCCGGCGTCGGACAGATATTGGATGGTGAGTTCTTCGAGGCCCTCGCCGAGCCAATCGAGGCGGGGCGACGAGCCGTTGTTTTCAAACGGGAAGACGAGGTAGAGACCTTGCTGGGAACTCGCGGAGCGTTGCGCGTTCTGCGCGCAGACGCACGATGGGAGGAGCGCAACGGCACAGGAAAGCGCGATGAACAGAGCGCGGGGGACGCGATGGCTCATTGATGAATTTTATCAGACGCGAAGCGGCTGCCGGGGGAAGCGTCATAAGGGAGCGGCGAATGTAGAAACAGCGCGACCAGGCGGCCGGCCGCTGGACGGCCGCGGTACCATCGGTTACGAAAAATTCAATTCCCTGCCGGGTAGCGCGAAATCTATAATGAGCGCCGGGTGATGTCCCTCTCTCTTCCTGGGCCTTTTAGAAAGGCGGCTTTATGCTGCGTTGGCGACTCTGCTCGTTTTGCGTCGCTTGCTTGTGGCTAACGGCAATCGGAGTCCTTCCGGTTCGCGCTCAAATTTTTACCCCACCGCAATCGACCGATCGATTTAACACCGCGGCCGGCATGGGTGCGATCGGCGCGTCGCGCATGGACGGGAATCTTTTTTTGATCAACAGCCAAGGCGGCGGAGCGAACTCACCGCTACAAGCGCCGAGCGGATCGATTTCGAAGCTGGATTTGAAAGCTCCGGCAAAAGCGCAGCATGAATACGCGAAGGGCTATCAGCTGCTTATGAAGAAGGACTCGCAGGGGGCTATATTGCACCTGACGAAGTCGCTTGAGATTTATCCGAGCTTCGTGGCGGCGCACAATGCGCTGGGAACGGCATATCTGAATCAAGGCAACACGCAGGGTGCTGTCGAACACTTCAATCGCGCGATTGCGCTGGACGATCATCTGCCGAATTCGTATCTCAACCTGGGATGCGCGCAGCTCGCGATGCAAAGGTTTGGCGATGCGGAAACGTCGCTGAAAAAAGCGGCGGCGATCGCGCCGATGGACTTGTCGCTCCAGACAGCGCTTACATATGCGGAGTTTGCGAACCAGGATTATCCGGCCGTCGTAAGTGGCGTGAAGCAAATCCACGAGCGTAAACATCAAGGCGCTGCCGTCGTGCATTACTTTGCGGCCGGGGCGATGGAGGCGCAGGGGAACCTCGCGGGGGCGCAGATCGAGATGGAGACGCTGCTGGCGGAATCGCCAAAGTCGGCGTCGGATGGCGAGTATCGAAAGATGCTGCAGCAGATCAAGGACGAAGAGACAGGGCGGCTGATCGCGTCGAACAGGCTGACGGAGCCGACGCTGACCGAGCCTGCGGCGGTCGCGGATGTGGGGTTTCATGGGCCGACGGCGGAGCAGACGTTTCAGCGTGTGCAGCAGACGATGCAGGATAAGAAGGAAGAGAGTCAGATTGCCGATGCGGAAGCCGAGCCGGATGCGACGTGCGTTCGCTGTGGCGGAGGGACGCTGATGTCAGCGGCGGCGGGGTCGGCGCCTGTTGCGCCAGCAGGGTCGGTGAACCGCTCGCGCGACGTGGCGGGAGCAACGCTGCGCGTTGCGGTGGATGAGGTAGCGATATTTTTTGCGGCGACCGATCACGGGCGTGCGGTGACCGATCTTGGCGCGTCGGACGTTTCGATTCGTGACAACAATCTAGCGCCGGAAAACATCGTGGCGTTCCGAAACGAGTCGCAACTGCCGTTACGACTTGGATTGGTAATCGACAGCAGCAATTCGGTGACGGATCGATTTCATTTTGAGCAGGCGGCCGCGGCGAAATTTCTGAAGACGGTGCTGACGGGCAAGGACGATTTGGCGTTTGTCGTCGGGGTGAATAATTCGGTGCTGATGGTGCAGGATTTTACGGCGGACCAGGCGCAGACCGCGCACGCGATCGATCAGCTGGCGCCGGGCGGCGGCACGGCACTGTGGGACGCGGTGGGATTCGCGGCGGAAAAATTGGCCGGGCATGCCGAGACGCAGCCTGTGGCGCGGATGCTGGTGGTGATCAGCGACGGCGAAGATAACTCGAGCTCAAGCACGTTGAAGGAAGCGATCGCGAAGGCGCAACAGGGCGAAGTAGCGGTTTATACGATTACAACGCGCGAGGCTACCGACAAAGACGCCGGTGGAGCTGTAGGCGATCGCGCGCTGAAGACGCTTTCGGGACTGACCGGAGGCACAGCGTTCGCGGCCGGGTCGGTGCGCGGGATGGGCGCGAGCTTTGGCGAATTGCAGCAGGTGATCCGGGCGCGGTATCTGGTTTCGTATCGCCCGTCGGCGTTTGAGCTGAATGGGACGTATCGGGGGATTGAGATTAAGGCGGAGAAGGACGGGCACAAGTTGACGGTGTATGCGAGGAAGGGGTACTACGCGGCGGACGTGCGGAACGCTCCGAGTGGAGCTGAGCAGTAGAGGATGGCGTTGGATTTTGGAATGCTCCTGGCGGGGCGTAACGCGCCAAGTATTGATGGAAAACCCGCACCCTCTAAAATCTGAGGGTGCGGCACCCAGGGTCAATCTCAACGAAAAAAAGAGGGGCACGGCGGTGCCGTGCCCCTACAAAGTGTGACGGTGGTTGATTTTACGGCTGTTCGGTGGTGTCTGGGTCCGAAGGGGCCGGCTTCGGGTTGAGCATGTTTTGCACCTCGGGGATTTGCAGTTCGGCGGCGAACGCGACCTTGTCTTTCTTCAGGTCGGCGATGAGCGTCGCATAGTTTTCGTCCTTGGCTTTGCGCAGATACAGCACGGCGCGGTCGATGTTGCCGGCCTCGGCGAACGACTTCGCGAGCATGTAGTAGAAGCGGCCGCGATCGGTCACGGTGCGATCTTGCAGCAGCGAACCGGTGCGAGCGCTGTTGTGCTCGAAGAACTGCGGATCCTTCTGGAGCGCGATGCGGAACGCGGCGATCGAGGCTTCGTATTTCTTGTCGCCGAAATAGGCGTAGCCGAGATTGCTGTAGAGCACGGCCATGTCGTCGTTGATCTTGATGGCTTTTTCGTAGGCCTTGATGGCTTTGCCGTATTTCTTGCGCTGATACCAGATGGTGCCGATGTTGTTTTCCGCGTCGGCGTACTTCGGATTTACCTTCAGCGCCCTTTCGTAATATCGCATCGCGAGGGTGAGCGCCTCCTGTTGATGGAGAGCGATGCCCAGCTTGTTGAGATAGACGGCGTTGGTCGGATTCTGGTCGGAGAGCCGCTTGAACGTCTGCGACGCTTCGACGTATTGCTTGCGCGCCATGTAGAGGTCGCCCATCTGCTCGGGCGTCAGCTCATTGACGATCTCCGGCGACGCGGTGGCCGCCGACACCTGTTGCGGCGTCTGCATGGGCATGGAGGCGCTCGGCAAGGAGCGGTCCCTGGCCATGAGCCAAGCGCTGGTATTTACAGGTGGTTCGGAAGCGACTTGCGCGCGGGAAGGAACAGCGAACAGCATTACGAGGAAAGAACCCGAAACCGCCAGAGAAACTAGCTTCATGGCGAGTCTCCTTTGTCATCCGGTTTTGGAGCGGCCGGATCTTGCTTCTTCTTGCCTCCAAAGATACCAAAAATCTTCTTCAAAGGGTTCTTTTTATTTTCAGTGGTCTTGCCGTTTTGGTCCCCCGGGGGTAGAGCGCCCTGACCAGTTGCGCCGGGGGGCCGGTTGGGGTCGTAGGGAACGGGATTGCCGTTCACGTCGACTATGGTCTGCGGAACCTTGGCTTGGCCGCCACCGAAGACGTGCGACAGGAACGAGCCGGTCGATGAAACGATGCCGTGGCCGCCGCCGTGGATTTCGCACATCTGGGTCGGCGCTGAACCCTGAACGTAGACCTCTTCGCGGGTGCTCGGGCAATTCGGAGTGGCGAGTTCGAGTGATTCGGGATCGATCATGACGGACTGAATACCGTCGGGAGCGTCGAAGTCTTTGACGTCTTTGTACTCGGGGAGCTGCGTCGCGTGAATCATGAAGTCGGCCCAGATCGGGGCGTCGGCGGTGCCGCCGGTGATGCCGACGTCGCGGTTGTCGTCGAAGCCGACCCAGATGACGCAGACGAGATTGTTGGTGAAACCGGCAAACCAGGCATCGCGGGATGTGCCGGTTTTACCGGCGGCGGGCAGCGTAAAGCCGCGAGCGCGAACACCGGCGGCAGTGCCGTGGTTCATCACGTCTTTCATCAAGCTGGTGACAAGGTAGGTGACGCGCGGGTCGAGAACATTTTTGGTTTGCGGCGTGGATTTTTCGAGGGCTTCGCCGTTGGCGCTGATGACGTCTTTGATGAACTCGGGTTCGGCGCGCGTGCCGCCATCGGCGAAGGCCGTGTATGCCGCGGCGACATCGACGGGCGTCATTTCGTAGGCGCCTAAGGCGACGGCGGGAGTGGCCTGGATGTTTTGGCCGAGGCCCATCTGGCGCGCGATCTGGACGACGCGGCCGTAACCGATGAGTTCGGCGATTTTGACGGTGGCGACGTTGAGCGAATTTGTGAGGGCTTCGCGCGCGGTGACGCGGCCCATGAATTTTGCGCCGTAGTTATTCGGCGTGTATTCCTTGCCGTCGAATTCGAAAGTGGTCGGCTCGTCATCGATGGTGGTGGCGGGCGTTACGATGGGCTGCACGTTGTCGATGGCGTTGTCGAACGCAGCGGCGTAGACGAAAGGCTTGAAGACCGATCCGGGCTGGCGATGCGAGAGCGCATGGTTGAGCTGGCTCTGGCCGTAGTCGCGGCCGCCGACGACGGCTTTGATTTCGCCGGTGCGCGGGTCGAGCGCGACGAGCGCTGCTTGAACATGAGGAACCGGTTCGCTGCTTCCCTTTTTCGCGGCTTCTTTTTCCCACTTGTCGTATTTTTTGGCGAGCAGCTTGTCTACGTTTTTCGCGCCTTCCTCGATTGCGTTTTGCGCGATGCGTTGCAGAGCAGGATCCAGCGTGGTGTAGACGCGGAAATTTTCGGTGGTGAGCTGCTGCTCGGAATATTTGTCGAGCAGGTGATCTTTCACCATGTCGATGAAGTATGGCGCTTCGCCGCCGGTGATGGCGGTGCGAACGATCTTGAGCGGGACGCGCTTGGCGTCTTGCACGTCGGCTTCGGTGACGTACTTATTCTCGAGCATCTGGGTCAGGACGCGATCGCGCGCCTGGTTGCCGCGCTCGGGGTGTCGATCGGCGGCGGAGTAGTAGTTGGGCGCGCGAATGATGCCGGCGAGATACGCGTCTTCGGCAAGCGTAAGCTGGCGCAAATCCTTGCCGAAATAGGCGACGCTGGCTTCGGAGAAACCGCGGATGCCGAAGCTGCCGCGATTGCCGAGGTAAACCTCGTTGGCGTAGAGCTCGAAGATTTGCTGTTTGTTGAAGCGCTGCTCCAGCTCCATCGCGACCATTAACTCGGCGAGCTTACGGCGCCAAGTGCGTTCGTTGGAGAAGAAGAATGTGCGAGCGACCTGCATCGTGATCGTGCTCGCGCCCTGGTAGTTGTGGCTGGTGTGGCGCAAGTCGGCCCAGGCCGCGCCGACGATGCGGACGAAGTCGAAGCCGCCGTGTTCGAGATAGCGCTTATCCTCGGCTGAGATGATGGCGTGCACCAGCGTAGGCGGAATGTCGTCGTAGCGAATCGGACGGCGCTTTTCGCGCAGCGAATCGAAAAGATTGGTGATGAGTTCCGGCTCAATATCCGCCGTTTGGAGGTCGTTACCGCCGCCGAGCGGCCGAATCGAGCTTATCTTCTTGCCGCTAAAACTGACGGTGATCGCGTTGGAAGCGTCGAAATAAGAAAGCCGCGAAGGGATGATATCGACGCTCGCGCCGCGAACCGCGAACTGGCCGAGAGCGTTGTCGTCTTTCTCCGGGCGATATCCGACCTTCGTAAGATAAGTCGCCAACTCCTCGGCGGTCCAGACTTCTCCATCGGCGATGCGCTGTGGCGCCGAGAAAATCTGCGTGGTGTTCTGCAGCAAGTGACCGGACAAGCGCGCATCGATCATCCGCGAATACTTCACGTAGAAGTACGTGAGGACGCTGACCCAAGTCAGAAAAATGGCGAACGTTACGCCCAGGACGGTCAGACCGACCCAGGAGGTCCAGAAACCTTTTTCAATGCGGATGCGCAAACTTGTCCCTCAAATGGCTGGACCTTCATTGTCTCTTAACCCCGGACAGTAGTAAAAGACGCGGTTCCAGGTCAGAAACGCAATGTGCGCAATAAGTTGCGGATTCTGAGGAGGGGTTAGGACAGGTGACACAGGCAGTCTTGTCTGTGCTCTTACTAGGAGGCTCGAACTACAGGTTCTTGTTTTCGCTCGAAGGTGTGAAGTGCAGGTTCATTTGGTAGACGAGTAGATCGACTGGCACCGAGTAATCGACGGCGATGCGAACGACGTCCTGAGTCGCTGTGATCTTAATGTCCTCACGCTTCACGGGGATTTCGAGGTCTTTGATTACCTTGAAGATGCTGTCGCGGATCTGCTCTTCCGGGTAGCGATTTACGACCGCGAATTTAGCCTGCTCCTGCATTTTGTCTTGCAGCTGATATTCAGCGACGTACGCCGGCAGGATCTTGTAGGCCACAAAGGCGCCGTAGATCAGCAGGACCGTCCAGAGAATCGCCTTGATCGTGCCAGCACCCTGTTGCGAGCGCAGTCTGGCGCCAGCGCGGTTCGAGGGCTGAATTCCGAATTGGGTGCGGCGAGACAAGGCTGCTCCGAACTCTTTCTGACTGCTCGATTTCTTCCGGCGAACGGCCCACCGATCAGGCGAAACTCGACGGTTTTAGCGCCGATTTCGGTTGATTCCACCGTAGCATCGAGGAGAAGGCGTGTCGAGAAATTGGCGGGAACGATGTTCCCGGAAAGCAAATGACGAGGCCGATAGGCGAAGACAGAGCGAATCACCGCGCGTAACGGACTAGTCGCAGAAAGCTATGAAAGAGAACGATTTGTTGAGATGTTCGCGGCGCAGGAAGCCGAGCCTGCGCGGGAAATGCGGACGTTACTGTGCGGAAACTTAGTAAGCGCGAGCGAAAATCGCGCTTTCGGGCGCGGCCTTACCGCAATAGACGCAGTTGCCCGAGGTCGCCGGCTGCTCCAGCGGAATGCACCGCATCGTCGCGCGCGTCTCTTCCTTGATCTTGGCTTCGCAGTCTCCGCTGCCGCACCAGGACGCCAGCGCGAAACCCGTCTCAACCGCTTTCTTCAGGTCATCGTAGGTTTTGGCTTCATGTGTATTTGATTTGCGGAAAGCCAGCGCCTTGTCGAACATCGACTGCTGGACTTCGACGAGGAGCTTCTCGATCGTTTGCGGAATGTCAGCGAGAGGCGCGCTGATTTTGCCTTCGCGGCCGGGACGGTCGCGGCGCGCAAGCACAGCCGCCTGTTTGGCGACGTCTTTGGGGCCGAGTTCGACGCGCACGGGCACGCCGCGCATCTCCCAATCGTTAAATTTCCAGCCGGGGCTGTTCCCTTCGCGCTCGTCGAGGATGACGCGAATGTTCGCCTTCGCGAGTTCACTCTTCAGGTTGCGCGCCGCATCAACGACAACTTTCTTCTCCTCGTCCGTCTTGAAAATGGGAACGATCACAACCTGATACGGCGCCAGCTTGGGCGGCAGCGCGAGGCCCTGATCGTCACCATGCACCATGATGATGGCGCCGATGACGCGCGTCGAAAGTCCCCACGACGTCGTCCAGCAATGCTGCAACTGGCCGTTCTGGTCGAGATACTTCACTTCGAAGGCTTCCGCGAAGTTCTGCCCCAGGAAGTGCGACGTGCCCGACTGCAAGGCTTTGCCGTCGCCCATCATGGCTTCGATCGAATACGTCGTGTCGGCACCGGCGAATTTCTCGGCTTCGGACTTTTTGCCGGGGATCACGGGAATCGCTGCGTCGTTCATTGCGAAGTCGGTGTAGATGTCGAGCATCTGGCGCGTCTCGGCTTCGGCCTCTTCGCGGGTGGCGTGCGCGGTGTGGCCCTCCTGCCAGTAAAACTCGAGGGTGCGGAGGAAGAGCTTGGTGCGCAGTTCCCAGCGTACGACGCTGTTCCACTGATTCATCAGCACCGGCAAATCGCGATACGACTGAATCCATTTCGACCACATGTGGCCGATGATTGTCTCCGACGTCGGCCGCAGCACGAGTGGCTCGGCCAATTCTTCGCCGCCGCCGATCGTGACGACCGCAAGTTCCGGCGAAAACCCTTCCACGTGATGCTTTTCCTTGTCGATAAAGCTACGAGGAATCAGCAGCGGAAACGCGACGTTCTGATGCCCCGTCGCTTTGAACCGGCGATCGAGCGCCTGCTGCATATTCTCCCAAAGCGCCCAGCCGTAAGGTCGCACAACCATGCAGCCGCGCACCGGCGCATAGTCGGCGAGCTGCGCCCTCAGTACGAGCTGGTTGTACCACTCCGAAAAATCCTGCGCGCGAGTCGGGAGCTTTTCTTCAGCCATGCCGCGGTTTGTCCGTTCCTCTCAGGAGAGAAAAATTCGTTGCGAGTAAACACGAAAGCGTAATGGACACATTGCGAGGTGTCAACGAAACGCCGTTCGCGCGCAACCGTGAGTTGTAACGAAGCTAGTGAACTGGCCCCGGCCTATTGCTTCGGCGTTGACGGTGGAGGCGTGGTCGCAGCCGTCTTTGGCTGGATCGAAACCAACTCGATTTCGAAGATCAAGGTTTCGTTCGGGCCGATTGGACCACGCCCCGGTCCCTGTGGACCGTAAGCGAGATCGGAGGGGATGTAGACTTCCCACTTCGAACCGACCGGCATCAATTGCAGCACTTCCGTCCAACCCTTGATCACCTGACCGACCGGAAACGTCACGGGCTGGCCGCGCTTGTACGAGCTGTCGAACTCCGTGCCGTTGATCAGCGTGCCTTTGTAGTTGGCGACGACCGTGTCGGTCGGTGTCGGCTTGGGCCCGTTGCCCGGAGTCAGAATCTTGTATTGCAGCCCGTCCGGCAACGTTGTGACACCCTCTTTCGATTTGTTCGCCGCGAGGAATGTCTCGCCTTCCTTCTTGTTCGCTTCGCTGACGGCCGCCGTTTCGGCGTCCTGCTTCTTCTTCATCTCCGCCGTGAGCGTAGTCAGCGCCGCCTTCATCTCCTCGTCGGTAAGCTGGAGCTTGGCGCCGGCGAGCGCGTCACGAAGCCCGCGCGCCACGATCGCCGGGTCAACATCGACGCCATCGCGATGCAGGCCGCGCCCAATGTTGGCGCCGACCGCGTAGCTCGCCTTTTGCTTCTGGGTTGTCAGGGGCGCTGCGGCTGTTGCCGGTTTCTTGGCCGCCGTAGTTCCCTGCCCGGCCTTGGCGCCGGGAGTCTGGCCGGACTTCGCCGCGCCGGTGGAGGAACTGCCAGAGGACGAGCTTTGACTCGATGCTTTGGGAGTCGAAGGTGCCGGAGTGTCTTGCGCGTTCGTGTGACTCGCAGCAAATAGCGCGCATGAGACGCCGATAATCACATTCAATATAAGTCGATTTGGCATACACCCATCTTCACATTGAATTGTTACAACAAGCAAACAAGCCCAAATTATTTTTCAAGCAGAGGTGAACGTTACATCCGGGCAGCCTTGATCGTTTCGCCGTCCTGATAAATCACGGCGCGCACCCTGCCGGAAGGGTCCTTGGTGAACTCAACTTCTACGTCCGAAGTGCGAAAGAAAAATTTCGTGCGCGACTCGGCAAAAAGCTGCGCGCTCGCCTGTCCCGGCGCCTGCGCCATCAAGTGGTTGCCGTCGAGCATGACGGTCAGCCCTCGATCCCGCGCCGTGTAGGTGCCTACATAACCCTGTAGCACATCGACGGGCACATCCACCGCGACGCGCTCCTGGCGGTCCACGAAGTTCGTCAATTTCTCCATCACGATATCGGGCTGCTCGAGTTGCACCAGGTCGCCGGCGTTGATCACCACGTCGCGCTGCGCCCCGACGATTCCCTCTTCGATCGCTCCGGCTTCGGCATGGACATCGGCGATGTCGGCTTCACCGACCAGAATCTCAGTCGGAGCGTGAATTTCTTTTAACCTCGTCCCCGTCGGGGGCGAGCCATGCGCCGCGAATTCGTCGCCATTTTTGAGGTCTTGCAGATTCGCATCGAGCGTCGCCAGAAACTTCGCGCGCTCCGGGTCATGGCCTTCGCCAAAAATGTAGTGATCCTTCGACCAATTCTCAGCGGCGCCCTTCGCGTCGCCATCCTTTAACGGCGCCGAATTTCTCGCCGCGCGTACTTCGTACTCCGTGCTCGTTGGCAGTCCATCGACGATCGGCCCGATCAAAAACAGTCCCTCGACCAACTCCGGATGCGCCAATGCGAAATCCAGCGAAACACCCGCGCCCGTCGAGCTTCCGACAATCACTGCGCGCTGAGTCTTTCGATCGTTGATGACCGCCAGCAAATCGTCCGCAGGTGAATACGCGGCCTTCGCCGCTTCCGATCGGCCGTAGCCGCGCCGGTCGTAGCGAATCGTGTGATATTTCGCGCAGAGCGGACGCCACTCCTCGTCCCAGGTCACCGAATGCAGCCACTGGTCGTGCAACAAAATCACCGCAACCGGCCCCGAGCCGCACTCCTCGTAGTAAATCTTTCCGCCAGCCACCTCGACATGCCCGCTGACCGTCTTCTGCACGCCTTCCAGTTTCTGTGGCGTCTTTTCGACCGCGACGCCATCCATCTTCATCTTTTTCTTCGGCGGCGTCGGGTCCTGCGCATGGGCAGTGCAAACACACATCGCGACGATGGCGCCGCACACAAAACCGCGCCACACCGTTGCGACACGATCATTCAATTTCCGCTTGTGAACATTCATTTTTGTCGCCGAACTCGCTCCCGCGCGACCTAAAACCAATCGCTCCGGTAGGCCACCCACCAACTCAACACACCAATCGGAATCGTAGCAGCAAGCGCCCACCACAATGGCAACGCCATGTCGGCAATCAATCCGAGCACGGCAAACAGTGCCCAGAAAATCTTTCTTTGCATCGGGATATCTTAGCGCGGCCAAGCAAGCTCCGCGAGCCAAGCCAACTCCGGAGACCGGCGCAGTTCGCACCCTTCAATCTCGGTCTCAATCGCGCGGCTTGTTCTTCGAAATCATTGCTTCCAGCAACCACTTCCGCAGCACATCCGCGAAATACGGCTTCATCTCGCGAAACGAAACGCCCATCCCCAGATTCGGCTGCGAGTACGCCACACTCGCCTTGGTCTCGAAAAACTTTGCCTCCGCAAAAAATTTCACAAAGATCGGGCTGCCGATATCGAACGGCTTCCCCATCTGCAAATAGCATCCCTGCGGCCCGATCTCCGTGACGCGCGCGGGCAATTTCTGCTCCGAACCTTCGAGCGAAACTTCGGCCTCCGCCGTAAACGGAAATCGCATCCCGCGCCGGCGTTCCGGATGTTGCGGCGTTGCTGGAATCGTCTCAGCCATTTCCGTTCCCCGCCTTCGACACGCTCGCTGCGCCCACAACGCCCGCCGCATTGGAAGCCGCCGCCTCAAACGGCGGATAGCAATCGTAATTTCGCTGGCTCACGATCTTCCCGTCGCGAAACGTCAGGAACATCGCGACGTACGCCTTCATCTCGTGTCCTGCGGGCAGGTTCATCGCGGGCACTGGCGCCGCGAGTACACCCGTCCACTCCAGCTCCACTGCGACTTCGTCGCCGTTCTCGACGACGCGCCGCACGTCGTAGCGCTGCGAACTTAGTAGCTTTTGGCCCTGCCCATACGCCGCCTGCAAATCCGCACGCTTGCGCACGCGGCCGTGCGGCACAATTCGATTTGGAAATTCGTGGAATTCAATGTCGGCGGAATAGAACCGGGAAACGTTTTCCGGCGGTCCCATCGATTCAACGGCGCGCAAATATTCGCGCGCCAGTTGCACATTGGCTGAGCCCATGCGAATCCCTCGCGATTCCGCGCATGCCCGCGAATGCGCCGAGACTACCTAATTTTCTTGAGCAGCCGACCTTGAGTTGGACCGAACCTATTGGAGAAACGTTGCCGACATATTACAACGCCACATCCGCGACCAACAGTCCAAATGACACGACAACATCGCGATGACATCGCCGTGACAAGGCAACGCCGACATCGCAGACCCATCGCCCCCGACGAAATAAACACGAAATCCACATGCTGGTACAAAGGTACCGTTGCCCGGCAGCCGCACCCACGTAGAATCGCGCACCGTCGCTCGCCCCGTCCCCTATGTGTGAAGAGTTAAAGGCCCTCAAGTGCGAAGCCGGCGCTGTCCTCCGCCGGCTGCGTCTTATCCGACGCTCTCGCGATCTTTCCTTTTACGAAGACGCCGAGCTCACCCGCCTCAAACACGCCAGCATCAACAAAGTGGTCAAGCATCTCCTCGTCGGCCACGACGGCCAGCCGTGCCCCTCCGGCGAGCGCCCCATCGTCAGCGTCGCCGCCAAGGCCAGGGCCGCCGGCGCCGGCCGCTAGGAACCGCGGCTATATTTTGCGTTTGAATTCGTGCGACCCGGCTCGACGCGCGTCGCATCGACCGACGCCACCGCGCAAAAATCTCCTCAACGTCACCTTTAAAACTCCAGATCACCAAATCGTATTAATCGTTGCCAATGACTCCACCACGGCGCAATCCTTCGCCGTGCGCGACGGCGACCGCACACACTCCTCCCACACCGAGCTAAAACCCGGCTCGGTCGCAACCTACATCTGCCCCTCAAATTAAAATTGAGTTCGTAGAACCACGCTTCAGCGCGTCCACTCCCCTACTTAGCCTGCGCCTCCAGCGGTTCCGGCAGCGTCACCGGCGCAGTCATCAATTCCCCAATCGTCAATTCCTGTCCATGCGCCAAATATTTCTCTAGCACGCCCTCTTTCAACCACGCCGTCCCCCAGCCGTCCTGTACCGCAATCAACGTATATTTCCCAGGCAAAATTCCACCAACCATAAACGACCCGTCCAGATCGCTCTGATCCCATCGAATCCGCTCCGGGTGCGTCCGTGGATCAATGCCCTTCGGCACCAGTGCCACCATCGCTCCTCCCGCCGGCTTCCCATCCTTCCGATGCACCACGCCTTCCACCGACACGACCGCCGCCATCAACGTCGCGTCAATCTCTACCGTCGCGCCTTCACCAACCGCGATGTCGTGCCCTTCCACTTCTTTTCCTTCGATCACCATCCTCCCAATCGTGTACTGCGGCGGCTGCGAAGTATGCGTCAGCACCGCGAAGCGCCCCGCCGGCACTCGCTCAAAAATTGCTTCTCCGTTCCCTTTTATCTCAGCATAGGCAACCGTGCGCCTGTGCTCATCGCGCAAAGAAAAACTCAAATCACTCCGAAATTCTTCTCCGCGCGCGGTTTTCACCCTCAACTTCACCGTGCTCGTCCCCCCCGTCGTTCTTGGCTCGAGAGTCTGCCCGTCCTGCATGATCTCGACTTCCCCCATCTGCCGCGTTATTCCTCCCTCAGGACCAAACGAAGTCATCGCGTATCGACCCGGCGTCAATCCGCTAATCACCATCTCACCCGGCACGCCACTTGACACCATCTCCGCCACCACGTCCTCCGGAGCGTCCGCATCCATCTTCCGCAGCATCGGCGGCCGAAAAACATGCCGCTCGCCCGAATCTTCCTGCATCTTCACAACGACCGTCAGCGCCGGAACCGGATTCAGATGTAAATCCGCCGTGAGGTGCTCGCCCTTGCTCACCGTCAGGGGAGTCGCCCCTTCCTGCTCCGTCGCTCCGTTGTAGTACGTCCTCCCATACGTCACATTTAATTCCGGTGCGATGGAATCCGTACGCGTTCGCACGCCGTTCTCGTTCTCCCACACCGGACGTACCGCGTACCACGGCTTCACCGCCACCGAAACGAAGTATTCCGCCGGACCTAGATCCCGAAACTCATACTCCCCTTCGTCATCGGTCATCGCAAACAGGCGCGGCAAGATGCGATCTTCGCCCAACCGATTCCGGCGTATCGACAGCTTCACACTCGCGTCTCGCACCGGCTCGCCCGCCTCATCAATCACTTTCCCCGAAATCGATCCCAGCGGCATCAGCCGAAGCACAAGATTCTCAGTCTCCAGTCCGGCTCCCGTCACGATCGCCGTGGAAAATCCCTCGTGCGCCTGGTACGCCGTGATCATGAAATTTCGCCGCGCGCCTTCCAGCGAAAACTTCCCCGCTGGCACACCGCGAAATTCGAATTTCCCATCCGCTCCCGTGACCACCGACTCCGCCTTCCGTCGGTCCTTCACCTCCGCCAGCGAAACCCTCGTCCTCCCCAGGGGCGCCCCATCCGCATCGTTCACGACAATCCCAGCCACGCGGTACGTCGTCTGCGCAAACGCTGAATTACCTGCGAGAACGGACAAAACCGCCAGTACCAGCAAGCCGCATAAGCCTGGGTTAGGGTGCCGCACCCTCCCGATTTTGGAGGGTGCAAATTTGGACCACACCCAGCCGAGACCACCACGACGAGCGCGATTCATCTGGCTTTCACTCCGCACTCAACGACATCCGCATCTTCGTCTTCTGGCCCGCGACCACTGTCACCATCTGCGGGTCATACTTCCGCATCGCATCTTCATCCGCATACTCCAAATCATTCTTCGGCCGCTCGAATGCCAGCACCCGGTACGTCCCTGGCGCCAACTGCGTGGCCTGAAACTCCCCATTTGGTTGGGCCACCAACAGAGTCATTCCGCGTCCGGACCCAACCGGCACGATGTACACAAATCCCGCTGGCGGGTATCCGTCTCCAGTGCTGCGTTTCGCAAGCTCGACAATCGAGCCATCGATCTCCGCACCATCATTCCGCAGTGTCACTTCGATCGGCGGCATGGACGCCCCGCCGCCAACCACCAACGTCGACTCCAGCAGATCCTTATCACCGCATCGAATCGCCGCGACGTATCCCCCCGGCATCTGCGTCGTCACTCGATACTCGCCCGCCGGTACGCCCGAAATCACAAGTCCTTCCGCACTCGGATCGCCGGACTGCAGCGCCGAATACCCTCGTCCGGTATTGAACTCCTCCGCCGGCACAAGCTGCAGCATAACGGGCAGATTACTTACGCCTCTCGGGCCGACGTTGATCGTCATTGAATAGTGCGATGCCGCCGACTCATCCAGTTCCTTGATCACCCGCACATCGATATTCGTCCCGCCAAGCAACGTCACCATGCCTGTCGCCGGTCCGCCGTGTACCGACAGATTGACCAGCCCCGTCAGCCCATTGTTTTCCTGCGTCGAAGCCTTCACCAGATAATTCCCATCCGGCAGCATCCCGCCAATCGATCCATCTCGAAAGTTGTAGCCCAACGAAAAACCTGGCCCCGGATGCCCATCTCTCTCGACCTCGACATCAAGCTGTCCTTTGGAGCCACCGACGACGCCGATGTGTACGGCGTAGTAGCGGCGCCCCTGCGGCGTTAACGTCGCCTGGAATGTCTCTCCCGCCGTCAGGTGAATCGCCGCACCGCCGGCAAAATCCGCCGCGCTCGGATAGTAGACCGGCGGATAACCCCATCCTTCCTGTGCCCGCGGGTCGCTCGTCACCGGATCGCGATCCGGGAGCTCCGCCGAATACAACTTGTAAATGCCCGCTTCGAGATTCGCGAAGCGAAACTCTCCGTCCGATCTCGCTTCAGCCGTGCCGGCAGTGTTCCATCGCACCCGCCCGTCCTGTACTACCTGTCGGAGCAACTCCAGCGTGATGCCGGCCGCCGCCTCGCCATCCGCCAGCGTTACGTGACCAACGACCTTCGCTTCCGGCGTCAACGCGATTGTCACCTCCTCCTGATCCCGCGCCACAGACACGGCATTGCCCCAGTTCGTTTGCGGCGTCAGATATCCCACCCGCACCGCCGTCAAAAAATCCGGACGGTCCACTATCGACAGACCTTGGCCCTGTTCCCCCTGCTGAAGTTGTCCCTGTTGGCTGGACGTCGGCCCTCGCGGCCCATCGCCCTGCGAAACGGACAGCCCGCCCGCTCCGTCGGTGGACACAGCGAACCAGGCGCTCGGGCCGCCGACAGCACCACCATTGCCCGCCTCGCTCTTCTTGGTCTTGAACCTCATCTCAAACTGCCCGCGATCGTTCGTCATCGTCGCGAATCGTCCGTCCGTCGACTTCACCAACGCCCGCCCGATGGGCTGATGCGTCACCGAATTCACTACCACGCCGCGCAACACTGTCTTCTCGTTCGCAGTCTCGCTCTGTTGCTGCTGCGCAAACACAGCTGCGCCCATCGCCGCGAAATACACACCGACAAAACACACCAAGAGACATGCGGTCTTCAACTGTCGTGGAATCGAACCGAGGCGTACCACCAAACCGTTCTCCGTCAGGCGATTGAGCCTTGTGTCCTATCGAGTTCCCGGATTATGCCATGTTTTGGACGTGCCCACCCTGCAACCCTTCCGATTCCCCCTGAGGGCCAAAGAGTTGCCACCCTGCAGGCGAAAAACAAAAACTTGTCATCCTGAGAGGAGATGAACGACGCCTTTTCTTCGCGTTCGCGGAACCTGCCCTGAGCTTCGAAGGGTGCGAGCGCGTCGCTCACGCAGCGAAGGATCTCAGCGTTTAGCACAACTACAACCGCATCTATCATCTCTCTTAACTACGCCAAACAACCTACGTTACCCATACGCTAACGACATCACACAACACCAATCCCCTCCTCACAAAAAACGCGCATATTACCCTCAGGTTGGGAGGGGAACCCACTCGATGATGACGAACGCCCGCCAGTTCGTGTATCAGTTCGACGATCAGAACGAACCCGAAGAAATCGTGATCGACATGCGTGGTGAGCAGGAAATCCCATCCAAGGGCTGCATCATCACCCGCTTCGGCCGCCAGTGGAAAGTCATCCGCACCGCCACCAAAGCCAGCTCCTCCGACGACGGCCCAATCCC
>Ga0206971_10211_pt1 | contig 20682 bp, 20 predicted proteins | sample Alteio_BWOrgHeat_85_FD_152917 | JGI IMG/M metagenome (GOLD analysis project Ga0206971, IMG submission 152917) | Enriched cells from forest soil in Barre Woods Harvard Forest LTER site, Petersham, Massachusetts, United States -... | ecosystem: Environmental > Terrestrial > Soil > Temperate forest >...
AAGAGGAATTTCCGTTTAAATGGCTGATTCAAAAGTAACGTTAGCCGTGATCGGCGGAAGCGGCTTGTATGCCTTAGACGGCATGAGCGGGATCCGCGAAATCAAAGTTCGAACACCGTTTGGGAATCCATCCGATGCCATTGTGACCGGCACGTTGGGCAATGTGCGCATGGCCTTTCTTCCACGTCATGGTCGCGGCCATCGGATTAATCCGAGCGAGGTAAATCACCGCGCCAACATTTACGCTTTGAAAACCCTCGGTGTCGAGCAGATCATCTCGGTCTCTGCCTGCGGAAGCCTAAAAGAAGAGCTCCGGCCCCGCGATATAGTCTTCCCCGACCAAGTGTATGACCGCACCAAGGGCCGAGCCGCCACATTTTTCGAAAAGGGCATTGTCGCCCATGTGGGCATTGCTCACCCATATTGTCCGGAACTCGCCAAACGACTTTACGACACAGCGTCGACTCTCGGATTCAGGACACATGAGGGGGGAACTTATGTCTGTATCGAAGGCCCCCAATTTTCGACGAAAGCGGAGTCGAAGGTGTATCGCTCGCTCGGGTTCTCGGTCATCGGCATGACGAATGTCCCCGAATGCAAACTCGCCCGCGAAGCGGAGATCTGCTACGCTTCGGTCGCATTGGTCACCGATTACGATGTCTGGCACGAAGAGCCCGTCACCGTCGATATGGTCATCGGAAACTTAAACGCCAACACCGCCAACGTCAAGCAGCTCTTAAAATCAGTCGTCTCCAAAGTCGCCCGCGATCGCCGCTGCGAATGCGCCACCGCCCTCCAGTACGCCATCCTTACCGACCGAAAGCGTATCCCGACACAGGTCAAAAAGAAGCTGAAGCTGCTAATCGCCAAGTACATCTAAAAGACCGAAAGACCCAAACAAAAAGAGCCGTTCGCCCTATGGTTACCGTCGGGCCGTGAATCTAAAATAGAACTATGCGGTTATCTATTGTTTGTCGCTTGGCGGCTATCTCATGCCTCGTTCACGGACTGGCTCATCCGGTTCCTGCCATCCTGTCGGCCGCCCCTCACCGGCCCTGCGGCAATGCCGTTTTTTTCTCCGAAGCATTGGAACTCGAAGGGGCTACGGGCACTCACGACCTGTTCGCCAGCGTTCAGCCGACTGTCGAGTTGCGGGAAGAGATCGTAGGAACTCGCTCCCATCATCCGTTGGCGAGCCTGGTTTCTCCTAGGGGAATCGCTTTTGCGCATGAGTTGCACGGCTACCTGGAGGCCATCGATTTCGATGGCATTAATTATCTATTGCGGGGTCCGCAGGGAATCCGTGATTATGAGATGGATCCCTACCCCATGGCCAGAGTTACCGACGTTCGAGAGGCCTTTGAGGTCCTGCTCGAACGACATTATCTTCCGTCCCGAATGTATGAGGGAATGCGCGCAGGGTTGGCTATGGATTTCTTCGTCTTTAATCTGCCGCTGACAGACCAGGAAACAGCGATTTTATTTGGCCCGAACTCCGGCCTCCCGACACAGGGAATCCAAACGGGATTGTTTCTAAAACTTTCCGATGGACGGCTGCGGATGAATGGCCTTTCTCTCTATTCGCGCCGGATTCCCCAGGGGAATCTGGTTCATACGATTTATGGTTTTGCCGATACCCCGGAGCATTACACCACCGCGCTCGCCCCAACCGAAGTCTATGTCAATCGGGATTCCTATGACTTGCTCAAGAGAATCGTGAAGGTACCATCCGCAAATGGGGTGGGCGCCGAGATCGGATCCGGCAGCGGCATTCAATTAAATGCCATGGCCAAATTGTTTCCAGGCCTTGATCTGATTCTCGGAGCTGAGATCGACGAGCGGGCTCGCCCGGTTTCGGCTTTTAACGTCGCCTTAAACGGGGAGGAGAAACGCATCGAGATCGTGGCGGACGCTGAAGCGTTAAAGGCCAGACTTAATGGACGAAAGATCGGGCTGGCCGTTTTGAATCCTCCTTTTATTGGAATGCCGAAAGAGCTTCCGGTGCCGCCCGATCAGGCGCATCTCCTTCTTCCTCATATTTCGCTGCCGGAAGGTTCCGACCGGCTCCCCATCGATCGCATGTACGCCAAATCCGGATGGGGTGGGACCGACGGGCTATTTTTTACAAGACAATTTGTTCACTCTCTGCTGCCGGACATGGAACTCGAGGCTCCGCTGCTCGTCTATTCGCAATTTGCCGTCGGTTTTTCCGGAACAATCAAATTGATAGAGGAGCTTGCCTCTCTTCCATGGGTCCGTGTCAACTTTGAGCCGGAGCAGGATTACGAGGATCACTTTCTGGACAATGGAAGTTTATGGCTGAGAAACATTCAGGCGTCTTTTACGATTGAAGAAGTGGCTGAGCTGGACGCGGAGATGATTATTGGCCGGCTATGGGAGCATGTTCGGGATCCCGTCTGGTGGCACCAGCTCAATGCCCTGAGCCGCCCGTGGGCGAAGTACATCTTCGATCAGTTCAGGCAGGAACAAATCACGCATTTCCACGCTGGCATTGTGACGATTTCCCGAACAGCATAACCCGCCCTTGGCGCTATTGCTCCGATGACCCCCAAAGGAAATAGCGGATGCCCATTTTTTAATGGGCGCCATAGGCGGCATGGTCTGTATCTTGAGAAAAGCTAGAATACCACTGGGTATGATCAAGGCGGTTATTTTTGATTTTGATAATACGCTCATGGACTTCATGCGCATGAAGAAGGCTGCCGTGGAAACGGCGGTCGACGCCATGATCGATGCCGGCTTGCCATACAAAAAAGAGCATATGATCGAGAAGATCTACAAAGGCTACGCGCTGGAGGGCATCGAAGATCAGCAGATCTTCGATAAAGTCCTGCTCAAAGAGTTCGGTAAGATCGACTATAAGATCCTGGGCGCAGGCATCATTGGATACCGTCGCGGCAAGGAAGGGACGCTGGCTCTTTATCCGCACGTCCAGATGACGCTCATGGGGCTGGCGCGCATGGGACTTCACATGGGAGTCGTATCAGATGCCCCGCGCATTCCCGTATGGTTAAGGATTTGCGGACTTGGGCTGCAGCACTATTTCGATACCGTCGTGACCTTCGACGATTCCGGCATCAAGAAGCCGAACGAAAAGCCATTCCTGATGGCGCTGGAAAAACTGGACGTTAAACCCAAAGAAGCGCTCATGATCGGCGATTGGGCCGAGCGCGACATGGTGGGCGCCAAAAAAGTCGGGCTCACCACCGTCTTTGCGCGATACGGCGACACCCAGAACACCCAGAACTCCGGCGCCGACTACGAAATCGACGACATTCACCAGCTCCTCGACATTGTAAAGAGGGAAAATACTCCATCGTAGGGGCCGGCACCAGGCCGGCCCCTACTTGACCTTCCGCTTTTGACTTCGTATATTGAAAGAAGATTTCAATAAGAAAATGACGACATCCACGCGCGAACTTATTTTTTATCCTTCTTGGACCGCCGGCCGCGAAGGGTATGCGGCCCGTATTCAAGAGGTCTTTCAGAAATTCCTCATGGATCAGGGGCTACGGTTGACCAATCAGCGTAAGCAAATCGTGGATTTCCTGCTTCACGCCGAACAGCACGTCACGATGCAGGAAGTCTACCAAGCGCTTAAAGGCAAGGGCATCGGTAAAGTGACGGTATTTCGTACACTCAAAATGCTCGAAGAATGTCGCCTGGCGGAACGCGTGACCTTTCCCGGCGGCAGGGCCAAATTCGAAATCAAATATGAACGGCCGCATCACGACCACTTGATCTGCATCGAATGCGGGCGCATCCGCGAAGTCCAATGGCCGGACGTTGAACGGATTCAGGAGAAGACCTGCAAGGCTCTGGCTTTTGAGCCGATCTGGCACCGCCATGAAATTTTCGGCCGCTGCGACATCTGTCAAACCAAACGTAGTGAAAAAGGATTTCAATAGTGAATTGGACAGCCGTTATTTTGGGGGGACTCGCTGGTTTTACCATCTTCCTCGGCCTGCCAATTGCGTTCCTAAAGAATCTGAATCCACGCGTGAGCGGATTTTTGACAGCGATGTCGACGGGGATCCTAGTTTTTCTGCTTGTCGAGATCACCGGCAAGGTCATCGATAATGTGGAGGATTTAACCGTGTCGGCGGCGTCCGGCTTTCCACGCTGGGGTGACACCTTGTTCTACGCCGCGCTTTTTGCAGCGGGGCTATTTATTGGGCTCATGGGGCTGGTGTGGTTTGAAAAAATCTTTATTAAGTCGGCCAAGGATACGGCGCTCACGCCGGCTCAGAATGCCCGCAGGGTGTCCATGATGATCGCGCTCGGTATCGGGCTGCATAATTTTAGCGAAGGCCTGGCCATCGGGCAGGCCTACAGCTGGGGAAATACGGGGTTGGCCTGGCTGTTGGTCTTTGGTTTTGCGCTACATAACGCCACGGAGGGGTTTGGCATCGTCGGGCCATTGTCCGGACACCCGCCATCCTGGGGATTTCTGGGGCTGATGGGACTCATCGGCGGGGGACCGACACTCTTGGGATCTCTTATTGGGAGCTTTTGGACGCTCAAACCTCTTGAGATCTTCTTCTTATCGATGGCCAGCGGGTCTATCCTCTATGTCGTGGGCGAACTCCTGCATCTTGGGCGTAAATTGAAGGATGAAACCGTGGCGTCGACTGGCCTTCTCGTCGGATTCTTTCTCGCCTTCATTACGGAACTCGTCATTACCATTGCGTCCGGTGGCGTTCAAGGCTCTTAAATTGTAGACTACTCACCGTGAAAAAAGCCCTTCAGATTCTCACTTTAAGCACGCTTTTCCTTTTACCTTACATGGCGGAGGCTGAGACCAAGCCCGCGGCCGAACCGCCTTTGGCGATTCCTCAGCGCAATGGAGACATCACGGATTACAATCCCGGCAGCGAAAGCCCTCCGCGCCAGATTATCGTCATGATTCAGGATTTGCACGCCAATGTCGGCGTCCAGAAAAATATTGCCGCGATTCTCTATAGATTATTGCGGACCAACAAAATTCCATCGCTGCTGGTCTGCGTCGAAGGCGCTTCGGGCGAAGGCGATGTTTCATTGCTGCGCAGCCTTCCTGGATTTATCCGTCACGGATTTGAGGCGATGCTGCTGCATAAGGCCTATTTAACGGGAGCCGAATTGGCCGCGACCGAAGCAGCCGCCGACTGGCCGCAGCAGCAAGTGGTGATCTTGAATCGTATTCGGTCCTGGTTCAGCTCCACTCGACAAGTCGGACCGGTTTCTATATCTCCCATTCTCCTATGGGGAGTGGATGATCCCGATCTTTACCGGAAGAATTGGCGAGCGGCGAAGTTCGTCGACAAGACCCATTATGAAGCTCTCGGTGAGCTGAAAGCTACCAGGGAGATGCTCGGTCCCGGCGCCGAAGGTCCTCTTAAAAAACATCTGGATTTGCTGGTGAAGATGCTGCTTTTGCGTCTTCAGCCGAAAGATTACCAAGAATATCTGAAAGACCGTGCCTTAAACCCTCACGGATCTCCGGCCTATGAAGCCACGTTGAAAGCCGCCGAGACTTACTACGTTGCCGCGCAGCAGCGATCCGCCGCGATGGTTCAGAATCTTCTTAATCGCATGGGAAGAACACCGGGCTATACGGTTTTAGTCAGCGGAGGATTCCACACCCAGGAAATGGCGGAAGCGCTCAAGGCCCGTCATATGACTTACGTGGTGATCACGCCTCGCGTCACGGTTCTCGACCAGGACGAAGCCTACAAAGCCCGCCTTCGCGAAGAAGAATAAAAAAAAGTGCTCCGGTGCATAGGTGCTCCCGTAACTGGAGCACTGAGAACAGGAGCACGACGTTATTTAAAGGCGGGAACCCTGCGCAAAAATAGGGGGATGAACCTCGCCATAGTGCATGCGGTCCCGCAAGACATACTCATTGGTGATCGCTTCTACCGGTGACCAAAACCAACCTTGAGGATCCCAAATCTGGGCGAGTGGGTAATGAGTCACAACTTGTTGGAAGGCTTGAAGAGCGAGGCTGTAATTTCCTTGGTGGTCCTGGGCGCGCCCCAAAATGTAATAGGCCGCCGCGACATCGTTAAGAGCCCAGTATTTAAAAATTGTCTTGCTGTCTGACGGGCCACCGTAGTCGACCAGGTGACCGACTTCTTGTCTTTTCTTTTCCTGTAGATACAACGCTTGAGGAGCCCATTCATCGACCGTCGCCTGAGCCTGAACGATGGCATGGTCCCAATCCTCCGCGAGCATTGCTTTCCAGGCTTCTGTTACCATATCCGCGGAATTTCCGTAAAGAATGGAGGGACCTCTCTCAACGACGTGAATCGTTTGGGGACATGGGGTGCGGACATGCGCAATCGACGCCAACGGCCGACCGGCCAGAGGATCAATGCCAAGCCCGGCGTAACAGCGCCAAACCCCGGCGATCAAGGACGCGGCGGGCCCGTGTGCCGATTCTTTAGGAGCGCCCCAACCAAAGCGAAAAAACTTTCCCGGCGTGGCATAAGGGTAAGCGCTTTGATTCTGAACATTGGTCAGGGCAGCGCGGTCAAATTCATGAGTCAAGGCCTCGGCTTTTTGCATATACGTCTGCGCAGTGTCCAATCGTCCGCTCTGCCGTGCATAGTCCGCCAGCTCGCTCCAGGCCAGAATATATTGGCCCAACCCTTCAAACCAAACGACGCGATGCCGGTCTGAGCCCGGGCGGTTGATTTGATCTGGCCGAAAGCGCAGTTCCGCATAGGTTTGATCCGCTTCAGTTTGATCCGTTGCATCAACCCCTCTGAGGTTTCCAACAGTTACCTCAAAAGTTTTTTCCGCTTCTTTTAATAATCGTTCGCTATCGATGCCGCGCGCCGCCAAACGCCGGGGCCCGATTGCCGAAATGAGCCATGTCACCGTGTCTAAAGCCGCCACATGATCCGGGCCCTCCGGATTGATGCCACGCAAGAGTGTCACGTGGCGGGCATCATAGGCGACGGTCAACAGCCAATTCTCGACGTGATCGCGCTCCGTGGTGATCGCCACGCGGATCGGTTGATCGAGCGTGGGGCTCCGCAGGAGCTCCGTGAGAAAGGCGTAATAACTGAGATTATTTTCCGTCGAGTAGATCCGGCTCCAAGAGGCTCCGTACGAATCGTCATGCGGCCCCATCGCGATGCCGCCATTTTTATGGGGAATGCCATTGGCCAACCAATATTGCAGGTCGAGCGCTAATTGAAGAGCTTCGGCATTATGCGTTCGATTGGCCAAGGTGGCGGCGAAGAGTCCCACCCAGGCATTTGGCCCCGCGTGGATGGTGCCTTCGATTCCCGGAGTGCTGAAGTCCGCGTTATAAAAATTGACGAGCCCATGACTCCCGTGGCGTGGACCTTGGCGTCCAGGATCATTGGACCAGGCATTCTTAAAGAAATTGAGCAGTTGCTCGGCGCGTTCCAGGTCTCCAAATTGAATCGCCAGAATACCCATCGCTGCCTGTTCATAGGTAGAAGCCTGTTGGGATAGCTTCAAGTCTGTGGAATCCGGAAAGCTTCGGAAAAGCCCCGTTTTCGGGACCCAATGGGCTTCCACAAGCCGGCGATAGATGGCTTGCGCATGTTCCTCAGTAATCAAGGGACGAGCGGTGGTTGCGGAGGTCGCAACGGTCTCATTCACGGGAGCCCCAAAAAGGTGTTGAGAAGGAATTGAGGCGGCGAAAATCAGTGAAATGACGACGCGAAATTTTTGCGGCCAATTCATGTGCGAAAAGCTCCTTTTTTTGAAAAAACGCGGTTGTCGGAGCCATGGATATACAGCGACTTTTGCCGAGAGTCAAGGGGAAAATGTTAAGAGAAGTGAAGAGAGGACTAGCGCACAATCCAATGACAGGCTTCGGCGATCATCATGCCGGCATAAGTACCAATAACGTTCCCGGCGATCGCCAATAAAAGCCCCAGAGGTGCCAATGTCGGCCGATAAACTCCCGCCACAATTGGCGTGGAGGCAGTGCCTCCGATATTGGCCTGACTGGATGTCACTAGAAAGAACATCGGTACGCGGCCGAAGTATCCGTAGACCATTAATATGAGCGCGTGAATCATCACCCAGACATAAGCCATGACGATCAAGAGTGGGGCTTGAAAAATATATTGCAGCCGGGCCTTCGCGCCGATAGCGGCCAGTAGAAGATAGAGACAGAAATATCCCCATCGGGAGGCTCCATAGCGTTCCAATCGCGAGGCGGGAGTTAGCGACAATCCGACTCCGGCAACAGTTACTAAGAGGAAGGCCCATCCAGCGGCGGATAAAGACTCGGTGCGCGGTAAATGGTTACCGGCGTACAGACAAAGCGATCCGACCGCCATGGCGAGCGCTACGAGCCACAGGCCATGCCAAGCGGAGGGCTTAATGGCGTCATTCCCCACGGCCTCTGGTGGGGAACCCATGGGTCCCCCGCCAGCATCCGCGGGGGATGACGACATTTGAGACAATCGGTTCACGACATCTTCGAGCGTGCTTTTATCGGCCTTGACCCATCGGTCCCAACTATCCTGCCAGGGCGCCAGCGCGACCAAAATTCCCATCCACGAATAGGTAATAACAGTATCGACGATGACCATGGGCGCAAAAACGTTATCCGGCGCGTGCAGTCCTTCTTTAACCGCCAGCATGTTGGCGCTGCCTCCGATCCAGCTGGCGGAAAGCGCCCCCACACCTTTCCAAGTTTCGGCAGGCAGCCAGCGTGCAAATATCGCATAGGCGGCGACGGCTCCAATGGCGATTCCGGCAGCCCCCACGGCCATGGCGGTTAAGGCCGTAGGGCCTAATCGAAATATCGCGGGCAAATTAATATTCAGAAGTAAGAGAACCAGACAAGCTGAGAGGACATAGGTGGTCAGAAAATCATAAACCCAGGAGTGGTCGGGAAGAAGGCCGGCGGTGGCCAAAATCATGGGAATAAAATAACACCAGAAAGCGCCGGGCAAGTAGTGGAATAGCTTCGGAAACACCGCGGCTCGGTCCAAAGCCAAAATACTGACGACAAGCGCAATCAGTATGGCAAACAAAAACAGCGGGTTCACATGCCGATCCCGGCACGGATGGATTTGACGGAATATTTGGGGCCTTTCATGAGGAATCCTCCGCGCGGCGGTGGCGAGTCCAACAGAAAAACGGAATCTAAATCAATCCACTCAAAGGCTCCTGTGCCGCAGGCCAGATGCACGCTGGCAGCCAGGCCGAGCTTGGATTCTTCCATACAACCAATGGCAAGGCGTTTTTTAAAGCGCCGGGCAATTTGAATGATATCGAGCGCTCCAAGGAGGCCGCTTTTCGCCACTTTGATATTGACGCCATCGGCCGCCTCCGCTTCGAAAACGCGCACCGCGTCGGCGGCGGTCAGAATGCATTCGTCGGCTAGGACCGGCATATGCGTGCGCTGGCGAAACAGGCGCATCGCGCGAAGATCGTGTTTGCGGAAAGGCTGCTCGAAAAATACCAACGGTATTTGCGCGCGCTTCATCCGATGGGCAAAATCGACCGCTTGGGAAAGCCCGAACCCTTGATTGCCGTCGGCCAGAAGAACCGCTTTCGGCGCCGTCTTATGCACGGCGCGCATCCGCTCGAAATCTTCTTCCGGGGACGACCCGCTTAACTTGATCTTCAGCCGCCGAAATCCTCGTTTGGTCGCGCGTCGCACCTGCCCGGCGAGATCTTTGGGGGAGGCAATAGAAAAGGTCAGGTCCGTTTCGATGTCCGCATTTTTATCGCCGAGAAAATTAGCCAGCGATTGGCCCAGGGTCCGCGTGTAAGCGTCAAGGATCGCGCATTCCATGGCCGCGGCCGCCGTCGGATGATAAGATTGCAGGCGCCAGGCCGTGGCGACCAACTCCCGGTAATTTTCAATGGACTTCCCGTGAATCTCGGGAATAAGGCTTCGGAGCCCACGGATCATATTGTCCTGACCCTCCGTAGGCATTGCGATCGACGAGGAAGCCTCGGCCAGCCCGCGCGTCCCGTCCGACAGCGTCAGAGCAATCTGCACGTTGTGCGTCTCCGATTTTTTCCCACCGGCGGTAATAAAAGGAGTTTTTAATTTGAAATTGACCGGCTTAATAATGATTTCGCGGATGGTGGGCATAATCAGCGCAGAAAACTCCCGAAATAAATGACGCGTTCCCCAACTCTGTCGCCCGACTCTACGTTTTCTAAAGCCTTCCCATATTTTTGCTCGAACGAAATTTTTCGCACAGCGAGCCCCGCCTGCGGAGCCTCGATGATCTGTCCGTCTCCGGCATAGAGAGCAACATGCGTAACAATTTTAGGATTGTCCGCCTTGGCGGAAAAAATAAGATCGGCCGGCTTGAGATCCGCACGTTTGATCGGCTTGGCCTTCATCCACTGTTCATGGGCGTCGCGGGGGATAACCATGTCATGAACGCGAAATGCCAAGTGCACCAAGCCCGAGCAGTCGATGCCGTATTTAATTTTTTCGCCCGCCGTGGAGGGAGAAAGTGCGGCTGTGGGAGGATAATCAGGTGTAAGGCCGCCCCAGAGATACTGAGTTCCAAGAAATAAATTAGCCGTTTCTAAAATCCCGAATCTTGTAGGAGGGGATGAATAGACGAGTGCATTCATAGGTATGAAGATGCAAGAGCCAATAGGAAGTTCAGCTCCATAGTCGAGAACATGTTCCCACAGCTGATTAGTCAATCGCTTATTCGAATGGAGGCGAGCCTGACCGATTGAAGTTTGAAGTACCCACCCAGGATATCCTTCCCAACGATTGCGTTGACGGAACGTCGGCTGTTCGACCGCCTCAATCTGGACCCATGGTCCGCTGGATTTACGAATCTCCACTCGCTCTCCAAATAGAATTTGCGTTTCACGTCTATCGTCAGTCAATTTTGACGGATCTGCGGCCGGATCGCTCCAGACATCAGTCACGGGAACAATCACGACAGCGGACTGTGAGGGTTCGGCATTCGCGATGCCCGGAATTAACAAGGAGAGAACAATGAAGAGGAAGGCAACCACCCTCCAAGGGTATCAGTCTTATCGGCAAGCGTCAACGTGGGGGGAAAAGCAAAACCCTCGACTATCGCCGAGGGTTCTGAGTGAATCTGGAAAATCTCGCCTCCAGTTAGTGAGGGAGAAGTTTTTCTACATGCACGAGGTGTTTAAAAATATCCAACACCCCCATCATTGTGGCGCCCAGGAGACAGAACCAGCCCAGGATGGGAGACATCGAACCCACTATTCCCACCAGGGGACGGACCATATCCAAGCCGCCCAGGTCGAGCCCAGACGCCGAGGTTAAAAGGAAGAACAGCCCACCAAGACCCACCAGGTCGTAGGGGAGTTTCTTCACGTTATGCCCGGAATACTTGGCCACGAACTGTACGCTAAGGCATGCAATCGCAAGTAGGATCAGTTGCATCTTCTCATACCTCCTTAAGGACAACCGAGGCTTGTCATCATCAGGATATCCCCGAAACCCAGCACATTCAATGAGGAAAAACGACTCTATTTTTAGTATAGTTCGATCAATATGCGCATGACGTTTCTGTCTGATGTCGGAAGCTGGAAAAATGACGTCATCAGCCGGCTGGTCAAAAGCCTGCGCAAAAAAGGCCACCGTGTGGCCTTTGTGCATGACACCAAAGCCGTTCGACGTGGCGATATTCTCTTCATTTTGGGCTTTTTTAAAATTGTTCCCGCGGACGTTCTCCAGCGAAGTAAAACCAACATCGTTGTTCATGAAAGTGCATTGCCGAAAGGGCGCGGCTGGTCGCCGGTGACTTGGCTGGTGATTGAAGGCTCAAAAGAAATTCCGTTGACGTTGTTTGAAGCGGTCGAAAAAGTCGATGCTGGGCAGATCTATCTTCGGGGAAAAGTTAAATTGACCGGTCATGAACTTCTGCCGGAGATTCAAGAAAAGGTGGCAGAAGGGATGATGCGCCTGTGCGAATCCTTTATCCACGCCTATCCGGCCATCCTGAAACGCGGGCAACCCCAGAAAGGGAAACCCACCTATTACCCGAAACGGGCGCCGATCGATTCACGCCTCGACCCAAACCAGTCTATCGCCAAGCAATTTGATTTCCTACGCTCCGTCGACAATGACGACTACCCCGCTTATTTTATCCATCGCGGACACACCTACATTCTCAAAATAGAAAAGAAGTTGGATTAATGCGGCGTTGTTGTTGAGACGGTGACGGTGTACCGCTCGACGGCCGCCGTGACTTTTTTACTGAGTTCGGGGTAGTTAATGCTGACATCCCGCAAATCGGATAAGCGCGCTCGTCCTTCGTCCATAGCATGAGGCCCACCGCCCGCCTGCTTCACGAAATTATCGATATATGCCAGGCTCGACGTGATATACACGGTGGCCGCTTGATGGCGATCGGCGAGAAGTTTCTTGCGCTTTTTCTTCACGTGCCGTGGGACATACAGGGACATCAGATCGTCGTAGGCTTGAAGAGAAACGTCGGAGGCCGCCTCCATGCGACCTTTTTGCAGAAGGTCTTGTGCGATGGCCAATTCCTTAAGGGATTTGTCGTAAGGGTCGCCTTCCTGGAGCGGTTCGATCGGGGTAATCGGTTGCGTGGAAACCGTTAGACCGCCTTCGGGAATGATTCCTTCGTCTTCGGAATCAGTCACCGCGCTGGTTTGATCGTCACTATTATCCGGCCGCGAGGTGTCCGAGGCAAACAGCGGTTTCGCTGAGAGACCAAGAAGCAAGATGCCGGTGAGAAGCCAACGATTCATTGAGTCGCAGTATTATATAATCGACCCTCGATGAAACGTACGATTTATTGCGGCGATTTACGTAAAAACCATGCGGGTGAAGCCGTGACCTTGTGCGGCTGGATTCATAGCCGGCGCGATCACGGGGGTGTGGTATTTTGCGATTTGCGGGATCGCACAGGCCTCGTCCAGATCGTCTTCCATCCGGAAAAAGCCGATCTCTTCGCTCTGGCCGCTCAATTGGGCGGCGAGTATGTGGTGCAGGTGACCGGCAAGGTCAATCCGCGACCGGAAGGGACTCGCAATCCTAATATCGGGACGGGCGACGTCGAAATTGATGTCGAAACCCTCGAAATCCTCAATGCGTCCAAACCGCCGCCGTTTGAGATCTCCGACTATTCGGAAGCCGGTGAAGAGGTGCGCTTGCGCTACCGTTTTCTCGACCTGCGCAGACCTCCTTTGCAGGCCAACATGATCAAGCGCAACCGCATCACGCAGGAAATCCGACAGTCGCTGGTCGTGGACGGATTTCTCGAGATGGAAACGCCATTTTTGACGAAATCCACACCCGAGGGCGCCCGCGATTTTCTGGTTCCGTCGCGGCTGCATTCCGGCAGCTTTTATGCGCTTCCCCAGAGCCCGCAGCTGTTTAAACAGATCCTGATGGTGGCCGGCTACGATAAATATTTCCAGGTCGCCCGCTGCTTTCGCGATGAAGATCTGCGGGCTGACCGACAGCCGGAATTTACCCAAATCGATCTTGAGATGTCCTTTGTGGACGAAGTAGACGTCGAGCAGGTCGTCGAGCGTTTCGTGTCCAAAGCATTCACCGCCGTTATGGGAATGCCATTCCCAGGGCCAGTACCGCATATGTCCTATGACGATGCCCTGAACCGCTTTGGATCGGACGCGCCGGACGCCCGCTATGGGCTGGAGCTTTTCGATGTTTCTGATATCGCGAAAACCTCGGGGTTTAAAGTTTTTGCAAGCACCGTCGCGGCAGGAGGAACGGTGCGCGGCATTTCGGTTCCAGGCGGCGCGGCTTTTTCCCGTAAGGACACCGATGATCTGACGCAATGGGCCAACACGCTGGGAGCCAAGGGCTTGGCTTGGATCAAATGGACCGCCAACGGTCCGGAATCCCCGATCGCCAAATTCTTCAAGCCGGAGGAACTTACCGCCATCCGGGCCAAGGCTCAAGCGAAGGAGGGGGATATTTCCTTTTTCGTCGCGGATACGCCCGCGATGGCGTATAAAGTTCTTGGACTCCTCCGCCGCCGCATGGCCGAAAAACAAAAACTTATTCCTGAAGGGCAATGGAAATTTCTCTGGATTGAAAAGTTTCCCTCTTTTGAATGGGATGGGGAAGCCAAGCGCTGGAATGCCGTGCATCATCCCTTTACGTCACCGCGGCCGGAGGACTGGGCCGTTTTGCGAGACGCAGTATCGGCAGGCATTGGGGATCCGGCGAAGACACCGCTCGACAAAGTCCGTGCCCGTGCCTACGATCTCGTCTTGAACGGCACCGAAATCGGCGGCGGCAGCATTCGTATTCACAATACCGACCATCAGGACCTCATTTTCAAACTCCTGCAGATTCCGCCGGAAACCGCTCAGCTCCAATTCGGATTCCTGTTGGAAGCCTTGGCCTATGGTGCACCGCCGCACGGTGGTTTCGCCCTCGGTCTCGATAGGTTCACGGCGCTCCTAGCCGGCGAGCCTTCCATTCGCGATGTTATCGCTTTCCCCAAAACCCAAAAAGGGCAGGATCTCATGTCCAACGCACCTTCACCGGTGTCCCCTTTACAATTGAGAGAATTAGGCATTAAATTGTCGTAATGGTCACGAAGAAAGTCCACCTTTCGGGGTCGGATGAAGCCCTCCGACTCTTTGGCCAGCATGATCAGAATCTGCGCGCGATGGAGCAGGAGTTCGGCGTGCAGATTTTCGGTCGGGGCGACGTGCTGTCCATTCGCGGAGCGCCCGGCAAGGTGGAAAAGGCTCTAGCCGCGATCGACGACATGCGTGATAATCTTCAACGTCTAGGTTCGGACCCTGTAGGGGCGGGTTTAAAACCCGCCCCTACCAGACATGACGAACCCATTCACGACGCGACATACACGACGGCGCTGGGCAAATCGGTGCGGCCTCGAACGCCCAATCAGAAAGCGTACGTCAATGCGATTGGGTCGCATGATCTGGTCGTCGGAATTGGACCCGCGGGGACTGGCAAGACCTATCTGGCTGTCGCCTGCGCTCTGGCCGCTCTCAAAGAAGATCGCGTTTCCAAAATTATTCTTACCCGCCCCGTAGTCGAAGCCGGCGAAAAACTGGGATTTCTTCCGGGTGATTTTTATGAGAAGGTAAATCCTTATCTTCGCCCGCTTTACGACGCTTTCTACGCGATGCTAGGGCCGGACCGTTTCCGGCTTTATCGCGATGAGGAAACCATCGAGATCGCTCCCCTCGCCTATATGCGCGGCCGGACGCTGGAAAACGCTTTTATCATCCTGGATGAAGGGCAGAATGCTACGCCGGAGCAGACTAAAATGCTCTTGACTCGCATGGGACAAGGATCCAGACTTGTGGTGAACGGCGATATCACGCAAATCGATCTGGCCTCCAAGAAAATGTCCGGCCTGATTCAGCTCCCCATGATTCTCAAGGGTATCCCAGGCATCCAGGTCATTCACTTTACGTCGGAAGATGTCGTGCGTCATCCGCTCGTCAAAGAGATTTTGCGGGCTTATGACGATTGGGAAAAACAGGGAGAAACAAGGTAACGATGGGAAAATGGTGGCTAAAAGGCATTAAACGCACGCTCCAGACGCTTTTGGAGTGGGTGCACCGCGCCGAAAATCAGAATCCGCGGCAGAAGTCGCCGTCCTTCTTGGCGCGTGAGATCCACATACCAACGCCGATCGTTACGGTCGGTTCGGCGCTCGTCCTTTTTGCACTCCTGTTGCCGCAGGTCGGCTTTACCTTGTCCAAAATTGCCGCGTTGGCCGGCTTGATCGCGGTTTTGACCCTTTTCTTTGTCATGTATATCCGGATCGACCTGCCGGAATTTGTCAATGACGATGAAGCCGTCTTTTTGATCGGATTCTGCATGGTCTTTGGCGTCGGCATGGTGGAACTTTGCCAGCGCTTTGAAAATTTTTCGCCGTACGGCGTGCCCATTGGCGCCATCACCATTCTCGTGACGTTACTTCTCCATATCCGCTTGGCATTTCTCATCGGTGTGATGCTGTCCCTTTTTTGCGGAGTGCTCTACGGGCTTTCCTTCAATGCCGTCTTTGTGGCCTTTTTCTCGAGCATGGCGGCAATGCTGGCGTCGCATAACGTCCGTCATCGGTCCGATATCGTGCGCGCGGGTTTTCATGTCGTCTGGGTGACGGCGGTTTGCCTGTATGGTCTTTCCCTCTTTCATCTTTGGGGAACGCCTCAGGTCCTACATCGCATTTTCTGGGGCGGCGTCAATGGCGCGTTGTGCGTCCTCTTGGCCTTGGCGCTTCTTCCGGTCCTCGAATCCTTTTTTTCTCGCATCACTCCAGTCACCTTGCTCGAAGTGGGGGATTTTAATCGGCCGCTTCTGCGCCGGCTCATGATTGAAGCGCCGGGGACCTATCATCATACGCTTCTTGTGTCTGCTCTGGCGGAGCAGGCAGCGGAAGCCATCGGCGCCAATTCTCTCTTGTGCCGCGTCGGGATGTACTATCACGATGTGGGTAAGCTCGAGCATCCGGATTACTTCATCGAGAATCAGACAATGCGCCGCAGCCCAAAAGACAAAGCCGAGTTTCACGATAAATTAAATCCCTCGATTTCGAGTCTCGTGATCGTCTCGCATGTCAAAGATGGTGTGGCCTTGGCGCGCAGCTACAATGTTCCCGAAGAGGTGGTGCGTTTTATCCCGGAGCATCACGGCACAAGCTTGATCAAATATTTTTACATGCAGGCACTGGAGCAGGGCGATGAAGAAGTCCCTTCCGCGGATGCGTACCGGTATCCGGGCCCGCGACCGCATTCCAAGGAAACGGTGATTGGCATGCTGGCGGATTCCGTCGAAGCGGCCAGCCGCGCGATGGAAGACCCCACCTATGAACGCTTAAAAGGCCTGGTCGAAAAGATCGTGAACAGCAAATACATGGACGGTCAATTTGATCATGCGCCCATCACGCTCGAAGACCTGCGCAAAATTATCGACAGCTTTTCGGCCTCTTTGTCGGCGATTTATCATGTGCGCATTGAATACCCAGAAATGCCCGAAAAAGACAATCCGCTTCCGTTCCCTCCCCGATCGTCTTCAGAAGCGGAATGAACGAACCGGAAATCCAATTCACCCTCCTGAAATCCACCGTCTTTCCGACTGGGATCGTCTCCACTAAAGATTTTGAAGCTCTGGCCGCCTTCGCGCTGGGGCATGAACGCGTCAAAGGTCCGGTCGAACTCTCCGTCGATATTACTGGCCATAAACGGATCCGTGAACTGAATCGCCGCTTCCGCGGTGTCGACCGAACGACGGACGTCATTTCTTTTCGCAACGACGACCCTCACCCGGGTCGCCGCGGCGGCCGCCCTCTCCCATCGGGAGAGGGACCGCGCCAGCCGAGGGTGAGGGTTCAAGGAGACCTTGCCATCAATGTTCATCAGGCCGCTCTCCAGGCCAAAAAGATGCGCCATTCCACATGTCGCGAGATGCGGCTCTTGTTGATTCATGGGATTCTTCATCTGCTCGGATATACCGATTACGAACCGCGGCCTCGACGGCGCATGTTCAAGCGGCAGAACGCGTTACTTCGAGCGTGGGAAAGGAAGCATCCGTGATGCCTTACGCTTTCGAGCTTCTGATCATCGGCGTCATGCTCATTTTGAATGCGGTGTTTACGGCATTCGAAATGGCTCTCGCTTCCGTTTCGCAGGCACGGCTTTTGGTCCTCGTCAACCAGAGGCGCGCGGGTGCGGCGTCCGCGCTGTATCTCAAGGAACGTCTGGGCGCGAGTCTGGCGGTGGCTCAGGTCGGGATTACCCTCGCCGGCGCATTAGCCGCGGCGACCGGCGGTGCTGGTGTCCAGGAGGCCGTCGCGCCGCGTTTGCAGGACATGTGGCATCTCTCGCATCATGCGGCGCAGGCCTTAGCGGTTTTATTCTGTGTCATTCCGCTTTCCGCCGTCACGATCGTCTTCGGGGAATTAATCCCCAAAATTTTTGCGATCGAAAATAAGGAATGGGTCTGCATCCGATTGGCGCCCGTGATGCGCGGCTTTGCGTTGGCAATCTGGCCGGTGGCGCACTTCTTCGAATGGTGCGTGACTTCCATTTTGCGCGCGAGCCGGAAAAAATACGAAGGCAAAATGGAAGAGTGGGGGGACATTCCCGGGTTTCACGAATTGCATGCGGCGGTATCGTTAGCCCGAACCAAGCACTTAATGGGCGCCCGCGAAGAAAAAATCGTGCTCTCGGCCGCGCAACTTTCCCGACGGCGAATTCAAGAAATAATTCTTCCGGCTTCCGAAATCTCGATAATTCCAGCCAGCCTATCTCTCTCTGAAGCGCTCATCCGCGCACATCTGGACTTGCATACCCGATTCCCTATTTCTTCCGAAGAGAATAATCCTCAGACGATTGAAGGCTATATCACGTTCAAAGATCTGGTCTCCGCGCTTAAAATGCATGCCACGACGCCGACCGTCAAAGGCATTGCGCGTCCGATCAAACGCATTCTCGGCACCGCCGTTATTTCGCAAGTGCTCGAACGCATGATGCGCGATAAACTGCACATTGCTCTCGTCGTTTCAGACGCAGACAAGGTTCTCGGTCTGATTACTCTCGAGGACATCATCGAGGAATTAGTCGGAGATATTGAAGACGAAGCGGATTCCCTCCCCATCCACCTGCATCCGACCTCCGGCGGGTGGCTGATGGGCGGAGGAGTGCCCATGAATGCCGTCTCGTCGCGGCTTGGGATTCCCTGGTCGTCGACGTTCACAAAGCCCTCGGCGGACAAATCCGCTTTGGATACCCTGCGTTTGGCGGATTGGTGCGTGCAGACTCTTGGCCGGCCCCTGCGTAAAGGTGAAATCGTACGCGCCGAGGGCCTGCAGGTCACCGTGCGCAAACTCCGCCGCCACAAACTCTCCGAAGCCTTCGTCTCCAAAGCCCCAGACACCCTTAAGGATTCCTAAGGATGGTTCGGATCAAAATCCAAATTCCCCCTTGCTGTTCGGGCTTGAATCTGATAGAGTTAAAAAGAATAAATTAGAGTGTGGAGGAATTAATATGAAGACAATCACCCTGCGCCTGGACGATTTGACGTATAAATTATTCCTGCAGTTTGCTCTCGCGGACAACCGGCCGATTTCCAATATGATTGAGACCGCTGCTAAAAAGCATTTAGAAGAATGTTTCTTTGTGAGCGAGACCGAGATGCACGACCTTCGCACGGATCAGGCGCTGGTTTCCAGGCTCAAGAAAGGGTCGCAGGCGGCCAAAGCGCGATCAGGCCGTTTCGTTGACTGACTATCGCATTTTTGAAACGACCGTATTCCGGAAAGACGCCGAATCCCTGCCTCACGCGGTGGCCCCGAAAATTCTAGCCAAGCTGAAGGACTACGTTTACCCTCAGCTCCGGCAGCAACCCCATTTCGGTCCCAATATCAAAAAGCTTCGCCAGTGGAAGCCAGACACCTGGCGATACCGGATCGGCCCATGGCGATTCTTTTTTGAAATTGACGAACACCAAAAGATCGTCTACATGACAACCTTGGACCATCGTAAAGACGCGTATTAACGAGTGCCCAGGCGAGACCCAGGGATGTCCATCCGGTAGGCCCATTCGCATTTAGCCTTTCGGCATATTTCTTCCAACGTCGGACTCCCCTATACTCCTTATACGCGCGCAGGAAACGATATATGACCCGTTACATTCAACGCTCGATCCACCTTCTCTTGATTCCGTTGCTCGCCATGGATGCCTTGGCGGGTGTAGCGGTCTCGAGAATGGCATGTCGTTCTGCCGTCGAGGCATGGCCCGATCTTTTTGAATGCCAGGCGATGGCCAATGTCGCCCCTTTTGAAATCGATCCCCCGAGCAAGACCGCGGCCGTGCAAGTTCGGCAGTGGTCTGATTCCAGGAGGCCTGAACAATCACGCGCTGCCATTCCCACGTCACAAGAACTCTCGTCCATATTTCGGGAACTCAATAAGCATCATAATCCGCTTGAGCGTCCGAATACGTCTCTGACCCCTCCCGTTCAGATTCTGGAAAATAGCTATTTGGGCGATCCAACCGAAGAATCTGAGCTCGGATTTTTCCAGAATCTTGCCGGGTTCGGAACAATCGTCTTTGCCGACCCCGTCCAACTCGTTTTGCTGGAAATCACGAACGGTCAGGACGTAGCGACGTATGCGACCTTCCATTTCAATTGTCACTCCATGTCCATTCATGCCCGACGCGGCGATCATGACGTTATCGGTCACGCTCACCTCTATGCAAGCGGCGGTGCGGAGTTTAACATCAGTGCCTACGAACAATACCAATGGGTCCTCAAGCGACTCGTTGATAAAAAGCTCGGATTGACGGACATTGAGATCGCTCTTCGCATCGAACCAGACTGGGACGATTTCCCCGAGGGGATGACCTTCGAAAAACTACGTGCCGAAGCGGAAGCTTGCGGTGTCCGGGTGACTTTTTCAGGCCTTCGAAAAAACGATCCTATCCCTGGGTTCGTTCCGGAGGGTATTGTTCTGACGACCCCCATATACTCGGTGATGGAGGAGCGTGCGGCGGAGCACGAAGGGCAGTCCGATTATCCGCAATTTCTTTATGACCCGGAACCTTGGGAGGCTGCCTCGGGACGGCCTGCAGAGATCGCTGTGTCACATTCGGGGTCTGGCCGCCGCACCGTTAGTTCCCGCGCAGAGTTCAGCATGAAACCTCAGATGGTCGTGAATAATCTTGCCCGTTTG
>Ga0206971_10166_pt2 | contig 20668 bp, 25 predicted proteins | sample Alteio_BWOrgHeat_85_FD_152917 | JGI IMG/M metagenome (GOLD analysis project Ga0206971, IMG submission 152917) | Enriched cells from forest soil in Barre Woods Harvard Forest LTER site, Petersham, Massachusetts, United States -... | ecosystem: Environmental > Terrestrial > Soil > Temperate forest >...
TTCGGCTCATGCACCAGCGCGCGCGCAATCGCCACGCGCTGCTGCTGCCCGCCGGAAAGCACATTCGGCAATGCATTGGCTTTGCCAGCAAGCCCGACATAATCCAGCATTTGCAGGGCGCGGCGGTTCGCTTCGCCGTGCGGCACGCGGTTGATGATGAGCGGGATGGCGACATTTTCAACCACCGACAGCGACGGCAGCAGATGGAAGGTCTGGAAAATAAACCCGATATTCTTGGCGCGGAAATCAAGCGTCTGGGTTTGCGTCATGCGCCGGTAATCATGGCCGAGCACCTTGCACTCGCCGCTTTCATAGCCCAAAATCCCGGCGATGATGGAGATAAGCGTGGTTTTGCCGCAGCCGGAGGGGCCGACCAGCATCATGAATTCGCCTGCATTTACATCAAGCGTCGCGCCGCGGATGACCGGGATTACGGTATCGCCCGAGGTGAAACTTTTGGTGATAGCGTTGCATGAAACGGCGATCATGTTCTAAACACCACGGCAGGGTCGACGCGAATCACTTTGCGCACGGAAAACAATGCGGCGATGGTAACAATCGCCAGCACGCCCACGCCCGCAAATACCAGCAGTATCGGCGGCATGCGGAATGCCAGCACCGAATCCGTCACCTGCAGGCCGAACAACGCCGTGATGCCCACGCCGATGCCGTAGCCGATTATGCCTACCACCGCGGCTTGCAACACCACCATGCGAACCAAGATGGAATTACGCAAACCCATCGATTTCAGCGCCGCGTAATGTTTCAAATTCTCATTCACAAAGGTAAGGAAGGTTTGCCCGACGATGGCCGCGCCCACCACAAAACCCAGGAACACCGAAATGCCGAAATTGATCGGGATGCCGGTATTTTTCATCCAATAATCCAGGTTGAGTTTTTCAAATCCGTCTTGGGTGTAGGCCGCCAGGCCCGTTTGTTTGGTGATGTCGTCGGTGAGCGCCGAAAGCGATTGTCCGGCTTTGGCTTTCACCAAAATATAGGTGAGCTGGCGGCGGTTGGGAGGGGCGTAAGACACCGCGCGGGTATAAGTGGTGTAGACTTGCGGCTGCAGCACGAAATTGCGCGTGGTTTTGATCATGCCCGCCACCACCGCGCGGCGGTCGTTGATTTCGATGACATCGCCGGTTTCAAGCGGGCGTGTGCCGGTGGCGGTTTTTACGCGCAGCTGGGTGTTGGCGGCTTCGCGGCTGACCAGCACGGCATCGGCGCGGCGCAAATCAAGCAGGCTGCCTTCCAAAATGCGGCTGGGCGCGCCGATCAGCGTCGCATCATCCAGCCCGGTCAAATCGAGCGATTTGGTGTTGCCGTCGGGGAGCTTGGCCATCACGATGCCTTTATACAGCGGCGCGGCCCATTCAATGCCCGGCACGCCGCGCACCCGCGCTAAATCCACGTCGCGCAGCGGTTTATGCTCCTCGACGAATTGCACGCCGGGATCCATCACCCAAATATCGGGCAAGCCCACATCGCCCACGAAACTATAGGTGCGCGACAACAGCCCGACGAGGATGGAAGGCTGCTGCGTCATAATCAGCGACGCAAACGTAATGCCCACGATCATCGCGATATATTTCCCGCGGTCGCCGAATAGCATTTTAAGCGCGATGGAATACATAAGGTTCCGCTTTGTTTTTGCTAATCAAGTTATTAGCATGGGGCGGGGGTGGTGTATAGCAAAACGTCCACTATAACTTCGCCTCTCCCTCCGGGAGAGGCCGCGTTTTCTTAGCGGCTATGCCGCTTAGAAAACCGGGTGAGGGTTCCCCCGCGGATAGACCCTCACCCCGGCCCTCTCCCGGAGGGAGAGAGGGAAGAGAAGTCTGGCTTCGCGGGCAGCCGCGCGAAAATCGGGTCGGTCAGGCGCGGCGACAGGCAGGCGAGCCACCAGAGCGGCCAGTAGAGCGCGCGGGGGAAGGCGATGCGGGCGCATTTTTTGGCTAGGCCTTTTACGATAATCTTGGCGGCTTTTTCCGGTGTCATGATGAAGGGCATGGGGAAATTATTGACTGAGGTCATCGGCGTATAAATATAGCCGGGGCAGATGACGCTGACGGTGATGCCGTGCGGCGCCAGCCAGCCGCGCAGGCTCTCGCCCCAATAGCGTACGCAGGCTTTACTCGCGCTATAAGCGGGCGAGCTGGGCAGCGCGCGGATGCCCGCCAGCGAACTCATGACGGCGAGTTGGCCGGATTTTCGCGCCATCATGGCGGGGATGAGGGGTTGGATGCTGTTCACCACGCCGTCGATATTGGTGGCAAAAATCCGCCGCAGTTGCACACCGCTTTCGCCCTTCGCGCCGGTTCCGGCGGAGATACCCGCATTGGCGATGATGAGGTCGAGCGGGGCGGCGGCATCGGTTGTAAGCAACCATGCCTCCATTGCTACTGCATCAGTGACGTCGATGGTTTTGGCGAACACGCTCGCACCCTTAGCGCGGCAAGTTTCGGCGGTGGCTTGCAGGCGTTTTTCGTTGCGGCCTTGCAAGTGCAGCGTGACGCCGGGAGCAGCATATTCCAGCGCCAATGCCGCGCCCAGGCCGCTGCTGGCGCCGGTGATGAGAATATTTTTCGGGGCTTTCATAAATCGGTAATACTTTCTAGGTACTATCAAAAGTGATACTGGAAAAAGAACAATAATAACAGCAGGAAACTATGACCGATAAGAAATCCCTTTGCGTGTTTTGCGGTGCGTCTAATACGGTCGATAAAAACTATCTTACAGCCGGGGCCGAGTTCGGCAAAATGCTCGCCGCGCGCGATATCACGCTGGTTTACGGCGGCGGCGATTGCGGAGTGATGGGGGCGGTGGCTAACTCGGTGATGGATAATAAAGGACATGTGACCGGCGTGTTCCCGCGCAGCCTGCGCAACATCGAAAACGAGCACCAATCGCTGTCGGAAATCATCATCGTCGATACCATGCATGAGCGCAAAATGGGCATGTTCCAGCGCTCGGATGCGTTCATCGTATTCCCCGGCGGGTTCGGCACGATGGATGAAATGTTTGAAATCCTCACCTGGAAACAGCTCAAGCTGCATGACAAGCCGGTGATTATCTATAACCATAACGGCTATTGGGATCCGCTGATTGCGCTGATGAAAAACATCATCGAAGAACGCTTCGCTAAAACGGAAGTAGCGACGTATTATCATGTGGTGACGGAGTTGGATGAGATTTTTGATGTACTTGCATTCCCCGCCTTGCGCGGGGATATGCCCTAGATCGCACGGGATCCCCGCGCAAGGCGGGGAATGGAGGGGGTTAGAACCCGATATCCTCAAACGAGCTTTTATCCTTATAGGAATCCAGCGCGAAGCGGCAATAGGTGAAGCCTTCGTTCCAGCCTTGTTTATATTGGTCGTTGGCGGCCATTTCGGGGCGTTTTTTGAAGCCGTAGAGTACTTTATACGTCCAATCACCCTCGGCGGACAGGCCGCTATCGCAACCGTCTTGCCAGCCGAGCTGGTATTCCGGCGGGCCGGACGGTTCCACTGACATAAGGGTAAGCGGGCGGCAACCGGCCGCGGATAATAGCACTAACATGGCAATGGTAAGACGGCGCATAAATCCCCTGTTCGCGCCGATTATAGCGGTTTTGGGGCAGTCGGTAAAGGGATATTAAGGCGTAGCGGGCTTATCCAGCGGCGGGGCCAGGGTTTTATTGGCCAGCTGGGTGATTAAATAATCCACGCCCTTGCTGCCCACGACGGACGCGAATTCCGAGCGTTGGGTGGTGATCATGCTCACGCCTTCGACGATCACGTCGAATACTTTGAAGCCCTTTGGGCCGCCGGCGCGCACACGGTAATCGACCATGACGGGCTGGGCGTTGGCATCGCCGCCTTGCATTTGCATGCTGACGGTGAATTCGTTTTCGCCGTCGTCACGCGCGTCGGTGATTTTAAACGTGCCGCTGGTGTAATCGGAAAAGCGCGTGGCGTAATGCGATACCAGGAAGGTTTCATATTCCTTGAGATATTGGGCTTTTTGCGCGTCGGTGGTTTGGCGCCAGAAACGGCCGAGCACGAAACGTCCGACCCACGGTATATCGACGTTCTCGCTGAATAGCTGCTCGATTTGCGCCTTTTTCTTTTCTTTGCTGAACGCTTTATTGCTGATGATAGCAACCGCGCGGTTGCCTAGCGATTCGACATATTTGCTCGCGTCATTTACGGGTGCGGCTAAGCAGGGGGTGGAAAAAACCACACCCATCATCGCCAGTGCGGCGCATAACGATTTAGGACTTAAGCGCACAATACCCTCTTATTTAGCAGCGTTATCGGCGGTGGTTTTTTTGATCGACGCGTCGCGCTGGCGCTTCGCTTTTTTCACCGATTCAGCGCGGTGCTGCGTGAAACCGCTGCGGAACGTGCTGTAAGGGTCGATCGAGTCGGTGTAAATATCGTTGATGACCTGCCAGTTGCGCGAGCGGGCATCAACCGCGGTGACGCCGAGTTCGGTGTAGAATACGGCGTTATCCATATAGCTGACCGGGTTCATGAACGCATCGCCCAGGCGGCCAAACGCATCGCGCAGGTTCGATGGGCCGATGATCGGCAGCACGATATATGGCCCGGCATCCGCGCCGTAAATGGCAAAGGTCTGGCCGAGGTCGGTCACGCGGGCTTGCAGGCCGACGCTGGACGCGGCATCAAACAAACCGCCGAGGCCGAAGGTGGAGTTGATGATAAAGCGCCAGAAGGTGGCAAAACTATTTTGCGCGTCGCCTTGCAGCACGGAGTTGAAAAATACCACCGGCTCATAGGCGTTCGCCACCGCGTTGGACACCATGGCGCGGCCACGCTCCGGCACGGCGGTGCGGTATACCAGCGTCACTGGGCGCAAAACGGCGGCGTCTACCGCGTAATTGAAATAATAAATCCCGCGGTTGAGCGGCTCCAGCGGGTCATATTCGCTGGCGTCGCTGTCTGAAACAGTGGCTTCGCCGGTTTTTGGGGCTTTTTTCGTGCTGGCGTCGGCCGGGGTGGCGGCGAGCAGGCCGCACAGCAACACGGCAAGCAGGGCGCTGAGGACGGTAGGGGATTTTTCAAGGCGCATTCGCATTCACTCCGGCAGGTGGATAAACATTTGGAAGGACAAGTTTACCACGAGGATTATTAATTTTCGATGAAATCTTCCCCTGGTTCTAAACCGCTTGACTTAGGCTAGCAATGGCGTTTTCTTGGCCGGACAAAATAATCCTCGCCTGTTGCACAGTTGCCACAAACCCATGAACCCCACCCCCGCTACCTTGCTCGAACAGACTTTTACCAGCGCGCTGGCTTCGGTGTCGTTCGAGTTTTTCCCGCCTAAAACGCCGGAAATGGAGCAAAAGCTGTGGGTGGCCATCACCCAGCTGGAAAAACTCGCCCCGGCCTTTGTATCCGTGACCTACGGCGCCGGCGGCGGCACCCGCGAACGCACCCACCACACGGTTAAGCGCATGGTGCAGGAAACCACCCTCAAACCCGCCGCTCACCTCACTTGCGTCGCCGCCAGCCGCGCCGAGGTGGACGAGGTGGCGCGCGGCTATTGGGAAGCGGGTGTGCGCCATATCGTGGCTCTGCGCGGCGACCCGCCGCAGGGGGTGGCCGGTTATGTGCCCCACCCCGACGGCTACCGCTACTCTTGCGAATTGGTGGCGGGCTTAAAAAACATCGCCGATTTCGAGATAACGGTGGCCGCCTTCCCCGAAAAACACCCCGATTCGCCGAGTTTTGCCGCTGATATCGACTATTTGAAGCGAAAAATCGACGCCGGGGCCAGCCGCGCCATCACCCAGTATTTCTTTGATGTGGAACATTATTTCCGCTATATCGAGCGTGTGCGCGCCGCCGGTATCACCATCCCTATTTTGCCCGGCATTTTGCCGGTGGGCAATGTCGCGCAGGTGAAAAAATTCAGCGCCATGTGCGGCGCCAGCGTCCCCGTCTGGCTCGGCCAGCTCTTTGAAGGGCTGGACGGCGACCCCGCCATGCGCAATTTGGTGGCCGTATCGGTCGCCGCCGAGCAATGCCGCCGCCTGGTGGAATTCGGCTGCGAGCATTTGCATTTCTACACCCTCAACCGCGCCGATTTAACCGCCGCGGTTTGCCATATCCTCGGAAAACGCGGCGGGCTTTGACATTTGTTGATAAATGGCCTAGTTATTAACTGATTTGTTAATGATTGGGATTGTTATGCACAGGCCGCCAAAAGACCCGCTACTTTTGCATGCGCTTTATCCTCGTTGGTTGGATCGTCAACCGGTGGAGCAACAAGCTGGCCTTTTGCTCAGGGCATACCGTGAATTAAAAGGATTAACGCGCGAGGACGTAGAAGCACATCCGTCTATCGGCAGAAAACCGGAATGCATGAAAAGTTGGGAGAACGGTATTGTGCCAATTCCGCACGATGTGTTTCGTGCTTCAAAAAATGTATTAGGCCTAGAGCTTAACCAGTTTCTTGAGCTCCGCAATCGCCGCTTCCCCGCCTTGTTTAAGAAACGATGGTTGCGTAGCCAGCCTGTTGGGGCGCGGCATGATTTATTGCTCGATGCATATCATGTATTAAATGCAATACCCGAAACGGAAGGTGGATTAAATGCCGACCAATTTAAGGCGTTGCGGGAGGATTGCTTCCCTGCCTTATTCAAAGATGGCTGGCTAGATGACCAGCCTGTTGAAGAACAGCCCGGCCTCTTGCTCAGGGCGTATCGCGAATTAAAAGGATTAACCCAGGAACAGCTTGGTGGCTTCCTTGACGTGAGCCAAGGGGCAATCAAGGGATGGGAGGCGAATCATGGCCTCATTCTGGGCGATAAATTTCCTTTATTGAAAATCCATCTGGGCTTGAATACCGAGCAATTCCTCGATTTCCGCAACCGGCGGTTTCTTGCGTTGAATCCTGAGTGGCTCGCCACCGAACAATCGGTTGAAAAACGCGGTGGGTTATTGCTGCGCGCGTATCTGGATTTGGCAGGGTTAAGCACGGCTGAGGTTGGCAGAAAAATTGGTGTGGGCCAATCAACCGTTAGCCACTGGGCCACCGGCAGGGACCCCATCCCGCGGAGGAATATGTCTGGATTGTGCCGTTTGTTGCGCACGGCTAGTAATAAGCTTGATGAGCCTGATCGCTGGTTTGATGAGCAGCTATTTAAGGAAACGGCGGAAGCCTCAAATGAGGCCATCCATGCACACAAGCTGACCGCAAGGCAGGATACCGGCCACGCCCGGCGGTTATGCGAACCTAAGGCTGCCGGCCCTGGCCGCGGCTGAGGCTTTGTGGGTTGACGGGTGGGGGGTGATGTGGTATTTATTATTGAATATTAACTAATGGCTTTTCCTATGGTCGACGCCACCGATAACACCGCACCCACCGAACGCCCAGACAGGATGGCCGTCCTGCAGGGATTGGCGGGCGCAAAAGAGACGACTGCTGAGGCGGTGCTCGCCGATATTTTCCCGCCGCCGCAAAGCGCCGATGCGCCATGGACGCGCGCCCATCTGGCGGCGATCGCCGAAAAACTTTCCCTTACTCCCGACGAGGCCAAAGCCTTAAAACTCGCCTGCTACCCGGCGCTTCGCTACGATTGGCTCGTAGCCGATTACCCTCACAACCCGGTGGCAAAAGACAATCCACGCGCACGGGTTGTGTTTGCGGCGCTGTGCGACTTGGCGGGAAAAAACCAGCACGACCTTATGAAGGCGACAGGGGTCTCGGCTTATATATGCAAGGAATGGTTTAACACGGGCAAAATTTCGTCGGAGTTTATGCCTGCGATTGGCAAGCTGCTGGAAGCGAAGCCCGAAGAACTCGACCTGTTGGTGAAAACGCGCTATCCGGGGTTTGACGAGGTGCGGCTTTGCGCACATCGCGGCAAAACCTATCGCACGGGGCAATTATTGGTAAGCTATTGCGACCGCGCCGGTATCTGCGAAAATGAGTTCAAGCAAATATTGGCCGCTTCCGGTATCAGCAAAACCGCTGTAGGCGATTGGTTTGGGGGCGCGCGCGAAATTCCCGCCAATGCCTTGCGAAAAGTATTTGCCATATTTGAAGAAAAATGCGGGCGGTCGCAGCCGGAGCCTGAAGAAGGTGCGCCGGAATATCGCTGGTTTAACAAAGCAGCGAAAAGCTATTTTACCCGCATGTCCGGGCCGCTGGAAGTGGATAGCATGAGACCTGTAATCGCGCCCAAACCGCAGGGCGAAACATTTGCGCGCCGGGTAAGGCCAGCCGCCGATCCCTGCCGGAGAACAAAGTTCATAACGGATTTACAGGTGTGGGTGGAAAATATACAGGACGGAAGAGTCCTGCCCCACGACTCCGCCGACGAGCGCTGCCGCTAACCCAGCCGCTCCAATTTCACCACCACGCGCTCATTTTTTTCGCGGTTCGCGGCGATGGGGTTGCCGGTTGCGTCGAGGTTCGGCACTTTGGGGTGGGTGTCGGCGAGGCCGACGGCGCGCAGGTTTTTGGCGTCCAGCCCACCTTCGATGAGGGCGCGCACCATGCGCGAGGCGCGGGCGCTGGAAAGTTCCCAGTTCGTGGCGAATAAGCCGCTTTTAGGCGGCAGGTCGCTGGTGTGGGCCTCCACGGTGATGGCATATTCCAAGAAATTGACGGTTTTCAGCGTGGCGATGATTTCGCGCAGGATGGGCAGTTTATCGTCGGCCAGCTCCGCCGAATCGGGCTTGAAAAACACCGCGCTGGAAAGTTCCATCTCGATGGCTTTTTCGCCGTGGTCGATCGTCACGTCGCGGAAGGATTGGTGCTTTTCGACCACGCTTTGCAGCGAGCCGATAACGCCGTCAAACGGCGTTGCAACATCCACCGTGCCGAACTTGCCGCTCATGCCGCTGGCGATCGCCGAGATGCGCTCCCGTTTCGGCTCCGACACCGAGACGAAAATAATGAAAAAACACATGAGCAGCGTGATCATATCGGCATAGCTCATCAGCCAGGAATCGACGTTGGGTTCTTCGGAAGCGGCGATTTTGCGCGGGGGGATCATGCGGCTTTCCCGTCTGCGGCGGGTGTTAGTTTTTTGAGATATTCATCGAGGTTGAAATGGTCGGCGGGGTCTAAGAAACTATTGAGCTTATCTTGCATGAAGCGCGGGCTTTGTTTTTCCGAAAGCAGCACCAGCCCTTCGGTCATCATATAGTTGCGAAAGCGCATCACGTCTTCTTTTTGCATCAGCTTATCGGCGGCAGGCAGGCAGAACAGCCGCGCGGCGATAATGCCGTAGAGCGTGGCCAGCAGCGCCACCGCCAGGCCCATGCCGATGCGCGACATATCGCCCTGGATATTTTGCAGCATGATCACCATGCCGACCAATGTGCCCACCATGCCGAACGCGGGCGCGGTGGAGGCCATGTTTTTGAGCACCGTGACCGGCGTGATTGAGCGCTCGAATTCGGATTCGACGGCGGTGTTCATCATGGCGCGGATGGTGTCGGGCTTATAGCCGGTGACGACCAGATCCATGCCGTAGCGCAACAGCGGCTCTTTGATTTTCACGCCGACTTCGCCTTCCAGCCCCGGCAAGCCCTTGGAATTGACAACATAAGCCCATTTGATGAGGCGCAAGATTTCGGCATTCAGCCCTTCGCGGGTGGCTTTGGGTTTTTTCATCATGTGCCAGATCGCGTCGAACGCCAGCATCACCGAGCGGTCGTTATAGCTCATGAACGCATTGGCGATGGTGCCGCCGATGACGATCAAAAACCCTTCCAAGCTCACGAATGACAGGTAATTGCTCGTGCCGTGGATGATCGCGCCCAGAATCAGCGCGAAGCCGAAAAACGTGCCGGCGACGGTCGCCAGCGACATAGATTTTACCACACGTTCCATAAGAAGCTTTTCAAAAGACTATTCCACTTCTTTATAAAACCATGTATGGGTTAAGAAACTGCCAACAAAGCCTTAAATCTGCATTAATTATGACAAAAAAATCACCCCGCATCGGCATCACGCTCGATTACGAGGAAACGCCCAGCTACTCGAAGAAACCCTGGTATGCGCTGCGCGAGAATTATTGTGCCAGTGTGAGCCGCCTGGGCGCGCTGCCGCTGCCGTTGCCGCACGAGGTGGAACTGGTGGGGGATTATCTCGATTTGATCGACGGGCTGATGATCACCGGCGGCGCGTTTGACGTGTCGCCCGCGCTATACGGCGAAAAAACCACCAGCGATACGGTGGTGACCAAAAACCGCCGCACCCAATTTGAATGGGCGATTACTAAAGGCGCGGTCGAACGCGGCATCCCGATCCTCGGCATTTGCGGCGGCGAGCAATTGCTAAATGTGGTGCTCGGCGGCACACTGATCCAGCATATCCCCGATAGCGTGCTCAACGCGCTGGAGCACGAGCAGAAAAATTCGCGCGATGAGGCGGGGCACCATGTGATGGTTACGCCAGGGACGTTGCTGCACAGCATCCTTCTCCCTCTCCCTCCGGGAGAGGGCCGGGGTGAGGGAGCCTCCACAAAGGATAAATTATCATTGGGGCAACACCCTCATCCTAACCTTCTCCCGGAGGGAGAAGGGATGGTCATCGCGGTGAATTCCGCCCATCACCAATCCATCGCGCAGCCCGCGCCGAATGTGATCGTCAACGCCAAAGCGCCCGACGGCGTGATCGAAGGCATCGAACTGCCCGGCCACCCGTTTTGCCTCGGCGTACAGTGGCACCCGGAATATCATGTGACGGGCGCGGATACGAAAATTTTTGAGGCGTTTGTGGAGGCGTGCCGCCGATGAATAGCAGGATAATACATATCACTGGAGCGCAAAAATTGCAGATAAAAGAGCTGGCCAAGGCGTTGCTGCGCGAAATGGATAAGGCTATTAATTATTCAGATGCCATCGCTGGCGTGCTGGCGGCGAAATACGACCCTAAGGATGAAGCTAGCAGCCACTATTTCGAACAGAAGCGTTATATGGGAAATTTCATGGCGTCGCTGCAAAGCTGCGCGGTGTTATTACAAGAAGATGATCTTGATATCGATGCAGGACCCGCTTTGGAAACACTGCGCGAGATTGCCGCCGGGCCGGACGGGTTGGCGCCCGAAACCCTATATCCGACCGAGCCGACTACGCGCTTGCTGCGTAAGGTGATGAATGTTGCTAAGCATGCGGTTGTGGATCATCCGGATGATTTTGCGGAGCATGATCGCACATTTGTTGAGGCGGGTGCCGAAGGGTATGAAGCGAGCCTTCGCACGATCGAGAAATTGGCCCAGCAGGCCAAACGGCTGCATGCCCAACTCTCTTCCGGGAAAACACATGGACAATAATCAAGAACGTATCGCCAAGCGCATTGCCTCGGCTGGCCTATGTTCGCGTCGCGAAGCGGAGGTGTGGATCGCTGAAGGCCGCGTGAAGGTAAATGGCAAAAAAATTCTCACACCTGCGCTGAATGTATCGCAAAAAGATGCGGTGGTGGTGGATGGGAAATTGCTGCAGGCGAAGGATGTGGCGCGGCTGTGGTTGTACCATAAACCCGCCGGTTTGATGACCACCCACAAAGACCCGGAAGGGCGGCCGACGGTGTTTGATGCGCTGCCAAAAACCTTGCCGCGGGTGATTTCCATCGGGCGGTTGGATTTGAATTCGGAAGGGTTGCTGCTGCTCACCAATGACGGCGATTTAGCACGTAAATTAGAGCTGCCGTCTACGGGCTGGATACGGCGCTACCGCGTGCGGGTGTATGGCGGCATCACCAACTCAATGCTCGCGGAAATGAAAAAAGGCGTGACCATCGCAGGCATTAATTACGGCAGCGTCGAAACCGTGCTCGATTCGCAAAAAGGCGATAATAGCTGGCTGACGGTTGCGCTCAAAGAAGGCAAAAACCGGGAAATCCGCAAAATCTTCGAGCATTTCGGCTGCAAGGTGAGCCGGCTTTTGCGCTTGTCCTACGGCCCGTTCATGCTCGGAAGCCTTGCCAAGGGCGAGGTGAAAGAGGTGACGGGGAAGGTGCTTCGGTCGTTTATCGGTGTCGGTGTCGGTAATTAGTAATTGGTAATTGGAATAAGAACCCTTATATTCCAATTACCAATCACCAATTACCTCTCTCACTCATGCGCATCATCGCCGGAAAACATAAAGGCCGCAAAATCGAGCTTGCCAAGGAAGCCACCGGCGTTCGCCCGACCTCGGAATTCGCGCGCGAGGCGATTTTCAATATTTTGACGCATAACTATTCCGTGGTGGATAAAGACGTGCTCGACGTGTTTTGCGGCACCGGCGCGTTCGGGTTGGAAGCGCTGTCGCGCGGGGCGAAAAGCGTGACGTTTATCGACCAATCGCGCGAGGCGCTGCTGAGCGCCCGCCATAACGCCACGCGCATGAACGAGGCGGAACACGTCGAATTCGTGCAGGCCAACGCGACAAAACTTGGCCGCGCCCGCAAAAGCTACGGCCTGATATTCCTCGACCCGCCCTATTTTGAGAAATTGCTGCCCCCCACCTTGGAAAGTTTGCATAACGGCGGCTGGATAAGCCCGGACGGATTAATCGTGGCCGAGCATGATGCCAAGGAAAACATCGAATTTCCGCCGATGTTTGAGGCGATTGACCAGCGAAAATACGGCCGGGCGCTGGTGCGGCTGTTGAAGCTTACGTAAATTTACCAAATCGACATCGAAAATTTATACAGGCTATGGTATAAACATCGCGATAAAACCCAAATAGGAGGCTCTATGCGTAATAATGTCATACTAGCAGTCGCACTCACGCTCGCGCCCTTACCCGCGCTGGCGCAAGCTTATAACGCGCAAGCGCCAGTTGTTCCGCAATCGCAACCTATCCCGCCTGCTGTTGGGATGAATCCTAACCCGTCTTCCGCCCCGAAAGCCAATATGTTGCCCGTTGCGCGCAACGGCGAGGTGATTGATTCGGTCGGCAGCGGCGCGATCCCGCCTGCGCTTACGCCGGAAAAAAACCAGAACGGCGTGCGCTATTTAAGCGGCGGCGTGGGCGATGAAGAGTTGGGCGTGCTGAAAGCCCAGGAAAAAGATTATAACGTGCATCTGTTGCTCAGCGCCGTCAGCGGCGAATATATGAGCGGCGTAAGCTTGCGCTTCACCGATTCCAAAGGCGCGGAAATCCTTAAAGTCGAACGCGCCGGCCCGTATTTCTATGCGGCATTGCCCCCAGGCGCTTACACGGTGGAAGCCGTATCCGCCACCGGCATCGCTAAAACCACCAAAGTGAATGCCTCGGAAAAAACGGATACCGGCAAAGTGGTGATCCGTTTTTAGTTAAACGGATTTCCCCAGCGTCGCCATCAGCTCGCGCCATTCGCCTTTGCTTATGCCGCTTTGTTCTTGGGTGATTTGTTTGCCGTCGATGATAGTTTTATAGCGAAGAGGCTACGCCCGCTTCTGGTTTTGAGGCGGTTGCCCTATCTGCATGTGATAGGCCAAGACGATCTTCAACCTTTTTTCTCATTTCTATGGGCATGCCCTGTCTTTTAGCGCCACACCAATTATTATCTGCTGCGCCGTGGGCGTAGTTCTGGGATTCTGCCCATATTTCTACCAAAGGCTTATCATGGACATTGCCAAAAACCGCATCGGCACTTGAGCGGCCTGGGCACATTTGCACCTGGCCGTTCAAGCGCATGAATAAGCCGTTTGCCACTTGGTTGCATGGCGCCGTGCCGGGATAAGCAGAAATACCCTCCGCTTCGATTCGGTCTTTGGTCATCGTCCCTATATCAATGGCGCGCTGATAAAGCTTGGCAAACATGCCTGCCATGGTGTCATGTGCGGCATCAGCTCTGTGATTGCTGTTAGAAAGGTTTACCGATTTCGGCCCAGACTCCATGGAGGGCGCTGTGACTAACGGAATATTCCGCAGCGCCGCCCATTCATACATATCGGCGATTTCATCGACCTGCTTTAACATCAAGGGCGCCGCTATTAGCGATAAGCGCTGGCCATATTTAGGGTCATTGAATCCGGCTTTTACCAGCCGCACCAATGCCGCATTGCGTATATCGGTGTAGCCGGCAACGCCACGATTGACAAATGTATTATCTTTAATGGCATAGTTTGTAGTTGCATTAAAAGAACCCACCATCGCGTCCTGTAGCCTGGGGTCAAACGAATTGAACCCGAGCAAAATGCGCAGGTGCTTATATTTTGAAATTCGTTCCACTAATGCATCGGCCGTATGAATACCTTGTGGGCCATAAATTTTTTCTACCAGCTCATCGCTGCCGATTTCCGCGCCTTTGGTGAATACACTGATGTCCAGGCCGCGTTTTTCGCACGCATCCAATATCTTAAACAAATCCTTATTTTGGAACAGTTCGCCCGGCCCTAAAAACTTGATGCTGGTAAGGCCGAACTTTCGCGCCTCATCAATTTTCTCAAAAACTTCTTCCCATTTCATCAGGCGGGAACTGTCTTGAAAAATAGGGTCTTCCGAAAAACAACCGGGACAATGTAAGCCGCACGGATAATTATGTTGTAGGTCGGTTTTTTTCTGCCTGGCTGCTTCGACTAATTCATTATCAAGGAATTCCACATCCATCGTGCCGATGGGGCGAATCATGCGTTTTTCGCCGCCTATCGTTGCCTCTACGTCCGGCCTATGCACTACCTCATGGGTAAGCGCCCATCCGGTGGGAGCCAGCTTAAAGCCTGGCGGGAATTTGCCTTTTTCATATACTGGCGGTATCAGCTCATTATAGTACCGGTTTCTCTCATCCCGCAAATGCCCCTGAATTTCACTTTCACTCATGCCCATGGCAGATCTCCATTATTGACTGGAAATTTTAACGCGGAACGCCGGGAAATGCATGTGACAATTTAATGACAAATAGCCAGGCCTGGAATTAATAATGGAATATCAGCCGGTTGGCTTTCCAAGCATTGCCATCAATTCGCGCCATTCGCCTTTGCTCATGCCGCTTTGTTCTTGGGTGACTTGTTTGCCGTCCAGCATTTGCTTGATTACTGCAAGGCCCTTGGCCGACAGGCTCGCGCCGCCCACGCGGTAATCCATGAAGGCGGCGTAGGTGATGGGCAGCCAGGCTTTGAGGATTTCGAGCATCGCTTCGGCGTAGACGCGGATTTCGTATTGCGCGTGGGCGTCGGCGCGTAGCGATAGGAAATGCAGCAGATTGTGCAAATCGACTTTCCAATACCACTGGGTGTAGAAATTCACCGGCAGGTTCATGCGCGCCAGTTCACGCGCGAGGCCGGATTTGCTTTCGTCGAGCACATTGCCCGCTTCGTCGAGGTTGAGCATTTCTTCGTAGTGGCCGTAAGCATTCACCGAATCCGCCTTCAAAATCTCAAGCACGCGCTGCGCTTCCGGGCCGGTGAGAATATCGCCGCGGCCTTGGTGATTTTGTTTGGATTGCGCGGCTAATTGCTGCGCGTCCGGCATGTAAAATTCTTTATCCATGATCGAATAGCGGCCGGAATATTCATTCACGTTCGCCGTGCGGTGGCGGATCCATTGGCGGGCGATGAAAATCGGCAGCTTGATGTGGAATTTGATTTCGCACATTTCAAACGGCGTGGTGTGGCGGTGGCGCAGCAGGTAATTGATGAGCCCGGCATCTTCATTCACCTTTTTCGTGCCCTTGCCGTAAGAAACCCGCGCTGCCTGCACAATCGCCGAATCCGTCCCCATATAATCCACCACGCGCACAAACCCGTGGTCGAGCACGGGCAGGGGCTTATAAAGCAGCGCCTCGATGCCGGGCGAGGTTTCGCGCAGGGTTTCGTGTTTTTGGCTTCTTAAGGCTTCAATTTCAGCGGCTTGGGTAGGAGAGAGTTGCATCTGGTGTTCTCGGTTAGCGGTTAGCAATTTGCAGTAATAAACACTGCAAACTACAAACTGGCAACTGAGAACTTATGCAGGGAATGACAAATCAGCGGCCTTGCAATGATTGGAAAAATTTTGCATCGGCTGACCCTGACTTTGGATAATTTGTTTTCTGGAATTCTGCAACAACGGGGCTGATAGCAGCTACAATTTCTTTTCGGTCTTGTTCTGATATAATTCCCGGCCCTTGATCAGCGCTTAGGGGGATCACAAACTGATGGAATGTCTCATTATAAAAAGGAGTGCCAACCTGAGCATTTGTGATAGTTTTTAGTTCTTTTGCTAATCGAGCGCTTAGCTCCGCCCCCTTTGCTTTGTTAGCATCTACAATTCTGCTATCCATTGGTGTATCTTGCCCATCACCACGTTCTGCTTCCACCGCAACAAAAAGTTCATGACTTGGTGCGCCTGACTCATGTGAGGTTTTTGTGTTTGGATCGTTTGGGTCAATGTATTGGTTGCTATATACATATACTTCGAGCGGTCCTAAATCGAAATCCGGTAATGGTGAGCCAACGAGATTCATAGATTCTCCCTTCTTGATTGTTAATCGAATTTAATCATAATTTGCTGAAATGTCAATAGGAACTTCCTTGAATTTTCGCAACAGCGTAACCAATCGCGTTTTAATCCCTTCACAAAACCCTAAAACTACCCTATAATACACATGTTACTTCGGTAACTATGGTGATAAACGCGATTCAGAATAAACGGACTGGACCCGGGGGCAGAACCCGGCAGCTCCACCATGAATTGGTTGTAAGTTGCAAGTTGTATGTTGCAAGCACGCAAATGCTGACAACTTACAACATACAACTCACAACTCCCTTATGGGGCTGACTCAGGCTCGACAGACGTAGTAAAGGTGTTGTTTTTACCCGCTATGATACTAGCGTAATTAGGTCAAAACTTTAAATGCAAACGACAACGTAGCATTTGTTGCTGCTAACGACAACACCGTCGTAGCTGTTCGCGCTGCTGCCTAACGGCGAGCGCGTGCACTAGCACGTAACACGGTCATTGGAACGGGTACCGGGTAACAGAAACCCGTTCCGCTTAGCAGGTTGCAAGTTGTAAGTTGTAAGTTGCAAGCAAAAATGGCACACTACTCACTTACAACCTACAACTTGCAACTTACAACTCTCCAAATGACCGAACAAGACCTTCTCCACTATCCGACCCTCATCGACCAGGCCATGCGCGGCGTGGTGCGCGATGTGCTGCGGCGCGTGCAGGTGACGGGCTTGCCGGGCGAGCATCATTTTTATGTGTCTTATTCCACGACGCATCCCGGCGTGAAAATGTCGGAGCAACTGCGCGCGAAATATCCGCGCGATATTACCATCGTCATCCAGCACCAGTTCTGGGATTTTAAGGTCGAAGACCACCAGTTCCATGTCACGCTGTCGTTCGGCGGCGTGCCGGAAAAACTCACCGTGCCGTTTGCGGCGCTCACCGCGTTTGCCGACCCGAGCATCAAATTCGGCCTGCAGTTCCAGCCGTCGGAACTGTTCGAGGTGGAGTTTGTCGATGAAGACGCGCTCGGCATCGAAGAAGAAATCGCCACCGCCGCCGAAGGCGAAGAAGGCGGCGACGAGCCGAAAATCATTTCGCTGGATGCGTTCCGTAAAAAATGATGCGCCGTGCGATTGAGCAAGCCCGCGCCGGCGCGCAGGCGGGCGAAGTGCCCATCGGCGCGGTGATCGTAAAAGACGGCCAGGTCATCGCCCGCGCCCACAACCTCACCGAAACTAATAACGACCCTACCGCGCACGCGGAGCTGCTGGCGATTCGTTCCGCCTGCGAAACATTAAAAACCCCGCGTTTGATGGATTGCGATATGTATGTAACGCTGGAGCCTTGCGCTATGTGCGCCCAGGCCATCAGCTTCGCGCGCATCCGCCGCCTGTATTACGGCGCGCCCGACGCAAAAGGCGGCGGGGTGGAGCACGGCGTCCGCATTTTCACCCAACCCACCTGTCACCATGCGCCCGAAATTTACGGCGGTATGAATGAAAGCGAATGTGGGGAGTTATTGAAAAGTTTTTTTAAAGCGCGGCGGTAAAAGGGGGGTTGAAGGTAAGTGTAATACATGTTATACTTGTATTACAAATGAGGGATTATGACATTAGCCATCCGCCTACAAGAAGATATGGAAGCCCGCCTGGCGCAGCTTGCTGAAAAAACCGGGCGCACCAAGGCCTATTATGTGCGCGAAGCCATTGCCCGCTATCTGGAAGATGCGGAAGATGTGTATATCGCGCTCGCCCGCCTTGAAAAACCCGGCAAACGCTGGTCGATGAAGGATGTAAAGCGTGAACTCAAGCTGGACCATTGAATGGGACGATGCGGCCCTCAAAGCATTGAAAAAATTGGCCCGGCCCGCGCAAAAACAAATTATCCATTATCTTGAAACCCGCATCCAAACCAAGGAAAACCCGCGCCGTTTCGGCGAAGGCCTGATCGCCGATAAAAAAGGCTTATGGCGCTACCGTGTGGGCGATTACCGCGTGATTTGCCGCATTGAAGACGAGATTGTCTGTGTGCTCGTAGTCGATGTAGGCCACCGGAAAAATATATATAATTAGCGGCGCTAATTGCGCGCCAGCGTTTGCGCTTGCCTGCGGGCTTCTTCGATCTGCTTGGTGAATTGCGCCGCCCTGGCAATATCGATATCGCCAGCGAGTTGGAGGTTCGGGCTGCGCGCATCGCAAGCTGCGTCTTTTGCCGCGCCATCCGGCGTTTCCATTTTGCCGAACCACTTATCCCACAGCGGCGCAAGCCCCGCATGCAACGCGCCGAACGTGCCAAACACGATGCCCGTCCACAATGCTTCCGCCACGGAATGGCCTGCAACGCCAAGGACGGTCGCGTTTACGAAGCCCGTCACGGCCAGCGCATGCACAATCACTGGCGCAAGCAACGCCACCGCCACGCCGATGGTAAACAGCAACGCACCATTTTTGATGATATTTGACAAGTTCATAATAGCCTACACAAAAAATAAAATAACAGTTTTAATGATGTTTTTTCAACGCCCCGTCATCGTGATATCTCGTCTTCTTTTTCTTTCCCACCCAATAAACTTCCTAGCGATTTGCTGTTTGCTATAGTTAGCAGTGCGCCAATGCTGATACCCGCGATAGTTAGGCCGCTAATGACAGCCCGCTGTTTGCCGTCACGGCCGATAAATTGCCATTTTTGCGGCAATTTTTTGAGGCCTAGCCATTCATTGCCCAGCCCCGCGGCTGCCATGCGCGCGCCAACCTGAGGTGAATGTAGTTCTTTAATCGCCAAATCTTTGCTTAAAAATTCACCTGCATCAATGCTTCCAGCGACCAGCTTTGCGCCATTTTCTGCATATTGCGCGCCATATTTTTCTTCTAAATCACCAAATGCAATACTTTTTCCATCTGCCCTTTTCTGGGTTTTGAGTTTCACATAAGCGGCATAATGCACATCGTTTGCAGTAGTCCATAATCCTAACAAACCAGAAATTGGATATGCGGCTACATTCAGAGCTTTAGCAAAAAAGCCTGATTTTTGTGCTTTGTCCTGCGACTGCGTAGGATCTGCCATCTACTATCCATCACTTGCAATTTATGTCTTATAGGTTAGATGATTAGGTCATATTTAGCATGTGAAACTTTTGTGACAGTCTGGGCTGTTGCAAAATTTGAGGAAAAACAATGGCTTCGTATCAGTATGTCTATGTGATGAAAGACCTCTCCAAGTCCTATCCGGGCGGCAAAGAGGTTTTGAAGGGCATTTATTTGTCGTTTTTGCCGGGGGTGAAGATTGGCGTCCTCGGGCCGAACGGGTCGGGTAAATCGACCTTGCTCAAGATTATGGCGGGGCGCGATAAGGAATTTAACGGCGAGGCCTGGGCGGCGGAAGGCGCGCGCGTGGGGTATCTGGAGCAGGAGCCGCAGCTTGATGCATCCAAAAACGTGATGGAAAATATCATGGTGGCGCTGGGTGAGAAAAAAACGCTGCTCGACCGTTTCAACGAAGTGTCCAACAAGCTCGGCGAAGTGATGGATGATGATGAGATGAATAAACTCATCGAAGAGCAGGGCGAGCTGCAAGAAAAAATCGAAGCCGTGGGCGGTTGGGATATCGAGCGCGAAATCGAAATCGCGATGGACGCGCTGCGCTGCCCGCCGAAAGATGCGGATGTGACGAAAATTTCCGGCGGTGAACGCCGCCGCGTGGCGCTGTGCAAATTGCTGCTCGAAAAGCCCGATTTGCTGCTGCTCGATGAACCGACCAACCATTTGGACGCGGAGTCCGTTGCATGGTTGGAGCATTATCTCAAAGAATATGCCGGCACCGTGGTGATGGTGACGCATGATCGTTATTTCCTTGATAACGTGACGAGCTGGATTCTTGAGCTGGATCGCGGCACGGGGATTCCGTATGAGGGCAATTATTCAGCCTATCTTGAACAGAAACAAAAACGCCTGGCACAGGAAAAATCGGAAGAGGGCTCACGCCAGAAACGCATGGCAAGCGAGCTGGAATGGATTCGCCAGGGCGTCAAAGCCCGCCAGGCAAAATCCAAAGCGCGTATCGCGGCGTATGAAACGATGCTGGCGGAAGATAAAAAAGACAATGTGGGCGTGGCGCAGATCGTCATCCCGAATGGCCCGCGCTTGGGGCAGAATGTGATTGAAGCCGAGGGTTTGTCGAAAGGATTTGGCGATAAATTGCTTATCGACAATGTATCATTCAGCTTACCCCCCGGGGGTATCGTGGGTGTGATCGGGCCCAACGGCGCGGGCAAGACCACCATGTTCCGCATGATTACCGGC